>ENA-ORRI01000104-ORRI01000104.1-human-gut-metagenome-genome-assembly--contig:-NODE-104-length-50749-cov-13.0353_pt1 | contig 50749 bp, 49 predicted proteins | sample MGYA00242172_ERZ509128 | MGnify/ENA primary metagenome ERZ509128 (study PRJEB26280, sample SAMEA2338623) | human gut metagenome | biome: human gut; feature: human-associated habitat; material: faeces... | reverse complement strand
CCGGGGCTTTTTGATTAATTGTTTAACTCGTCCCATTTTAACGGGACACTAATGACATTTGCACAATGCAAACAATTGAAACTGAATTATAAAACATAATAACAAAAATCTTTAAACAAAACAAAAATGGCAAACGTAAAACCTGCAGAAGGTAAACTGGGTATTATGGTAGTCGGCTGTGGAGCTGTTGCTACAACATTCATGACCGGTGTACTTATGACGCGTAAAGGACTGGCTAAACCAGTCGGTTCAATGACACAGTATGACAAAATACGTGTCGGCAGAGGCGAAAATAAGAAATATCTTGCTTACGGAGACATTGTTCCGCTGGCAAACCTCAACGACATTGTGTTCGGTACATGGGATGTATATCCCCAAAACGCTTATCAGGCAGCAATGTATGCCGAAGTGTTAAAAGAGAAAGACATCAATCCGGTGCGCGACGAGCTCGAGAAGATTGTCCCGATGAAGGCTGCATTCGACAAGAACTATGCAAAGAGACTCGACGGAGACAACGTTAAGGATGCTGCCACACGCTGGGACATGGTTGAACAGCTGCGTGAAGATATCCGCACATTCAAAGAGAAGAACGGATGCGCACGAATCGTTGTTATCTGGGCTGCATCAACTGAAATATACGTACCTGAATATGAGCCTGTACACGGTTCACTCGCCGCTCTTGAAAAAGCAATGAAAGAGGACGACCGTGAACACATAGCACCGTCTATGTGCTATGCTTACGCAGCACTTACAGAGGGCGCACCATTCATCATGGGAGCACCTAACACAACTGTCGACATACCGGCAATGTGGGAACTGGCAGAAAAGACCAAGATGCCTATAGCAGGTAAAGACTTCAAGACTGGCCAGACATTGGTTAAGAGCGGATTTGCTCCTATCATCGGCACACGCTGCCTCGGATTGAGCGGATGGTTCTCAACAAACATCCTCGGCAACCGCGACGGACTGGTTCTTGACGAGCCTGAGAACTTCCGTACTAAGGAAGTGAGCAAATTGTCTACACTCGAGACTATACTGAAAGCCGACAAGCAGCCTGACCTCTACAGCAACATCTACCACAAGGTACGCATCAACTACTATCCTCCACGCAACGACAACAAGGAGGGATGGGACAACATCGACATCTTCGGATGGATGGGCTACCCGATGCAGATAAAGATAAACTTCCTTTGCCGCGACTCTATCCTCGCAGCTCCGCTGCTGCTCGACCTCTGTCTGCTCAGCGACCTCGCTGCAAGAGCCGGACGCTACGGCATACAGCGCTTCCTCAGTTTCTACCTCAAGAGCCCTATGCACGACTATACAAAGGGCGAAGAGGCCGTAAACGACCTGTTCAAGCAGTACACAATGCTGAAGAACGCAATCCGCGAGATGGGAGGCTATGAAGCTGATGAGGAAATCGACTAACAGAAAACGCGTATTACGTATAACTCTACAATCGCTGCCAGCCCTGCTGGTGGCGATTGTACTTATTATATACGTGGTGTCTTTTCTGCCGCGCTCTACAGAGCAGATGCAGCAGGGAAGCGCGCTGATTGAATATAAGTCATACTACGAACTGACCGTACAGGGCAAGCCCGTGGCATGCTTCGACTCGCTGACAGACAGCTGCATGTCTGAGAACATCACGCCGCAGGCCGACTCGTCGATAACCCGCAGAGAGTTTATCAACGGATGCTGGGTGAGCAAATATGCCTTCATGCCGTCGTGCTGCGGAAGGATTCTGACTACCGACCCGGACAGTATGGCATACAAGACTATCGTAGCGGCCAACAGGAACATTGTAAATGTGATAAAAAACACCGCCGAAAAACTCGAACGCTCAATTAAATCGCTGAACAAGAAAGAAGATGAACTGAAATATTATCTGAGCGTGCATAACGTAAGCGACGACGGATACAACACGATGGCCTATCTGGCCGGACGGCTGCAAAAGCAGATGGACCAGGCAAAAAAGGCTCTCGAAAACATCAAGAAGGCTGAAACGGCAAAGCAGACAAGCATAAAACTCGTGAGCAAATACACGCTCGTGTATAGAGACACAGCCGACAAAGTGGTAAGAATAGCCTGCAGCACAATAACTCCTGCAAGCGAAAAGCCATTCAGAATCATACAGACTTATGACGAAAGCACGCCCGACGACGCATCGCCCACATACCTGCACCAGTGGCTCACGCCTGCAACCGGCACTTCAAGAGACATCATAGCGGCATCATATCCGGGCTGTCAATTAAGCATGTATAACGCCGACGGGGCAAAGGCTGCCACGTTCAGCGGCAAGGCTAATGGCAGAGGACGGCACGACGTACCGCCGTTCTTGGCTCCCGACGGGGCTGCCGTGTATACATCAGACGGCCGCATGATGGGCATAAGCTATAAAGGAACCATAATAAGCACGAGACACTTCGGCCTCGCCCTAAAAAACTTGCTGCCATGAAGAAAATAATTTATCTCACTGCAATCGCAATAACGATGCTCATGTCGGCCTGCTCGATAAAGACACCGGAGGGCACGGGCATTGTAAGAAAAGGCGACTACTGCTACCGCGGAGAACTTTCTAACGGCAAATATAACGGCTATGGAGTGCTGATGCTGAAGGACAGCATTGTGTACAGCGGCCAATGGAAAGACGGAAAACGCGACGGACTGGGACAGACCACCGACTCGCTGGGACGCACTGTAACAAGCATTTGGAGGGCCGACACGCTCGTAAGAGGCGTAAGAACCGACTCAATGGGCGTATACATAGGCGAGTTCAGCAGCAATCTGGTGGAGGAAGGCCACGGCATATACTTCGGAAACGACGGCAGTTTCTACAACGGCAACTGGAAAGACGGACTCTACAGCGGATTCGGATGCTCGCTGAGCGCTGCCGGAAAGGTGCGCACAGGCGAATGGAAAGCAGGAAAATTCCGCGGCGAACGCCTTACCTATACATCCGAACGCATATACGGCATAGATATATCGCGCTACCAACACGGCAAGGGACGCAAGAAATATCCGATACATTGGGACAAGGTGCGCATAACCCACCTGGGCAAGATAAGCCGCAAGAAGGTGAGCGGAACGGTAAACTATCCCGTGTCGTTCGTGTATATCAAGTCGACCGAAGGCATAAGCGTGCGCAATCCGCATTATCTTTCAGACTATCAGCAGGCACGCAAGCACGGCATTCACTGCGGTGCCTACCACTTCTTCTCGCACACCACGCAGGCTTCAAAGCAGGCATACTATTTTCTGAAGCACTCACGCTTCAGCAAAGGCGACTTTCCGCCGGTGCTCGATGTTGAGCCAACGCCGTCGCAGGTTAAGGCGATGGGCGGTCCGGCAGCCATGTTCAGCCGCATACGCACATGGCTAAACATTGTAAGACAGCACACGGGAGTAAAGCCAATACTGTATGTAAGCCAACAGTTTGTAAACAAGTATCTGCCCGAAGCGCCCGACCTTATGCACAACTACATGGTGTGGATAGCACGCTACGGCGAATACAAGCCCGACGTGAAACTGGTGTTCTGGCAGCTGTGCCCAGACGGAAGGGTGAGCGGAATAACCGGCGAAGTGGACATCAACGTGTTCAACGGATACCGCGACCAGTTTAACCAGTTTCTGATTAACGAAAGGATAAAATAATATCACGGCGCAAACGCGCAGACTCCGTTTTGAAAATCACCTGGATATAAACACGGAACCGGCTCCGAGAATAGAAAAAGTTACGGCAATAATATACCTTCACGGCATAAAAATTTCCCGGAGCCGGTTATACTGAAATCAATTTTCAGATTAGACATAAGACTAAACAAACAGTAACAAAAGCATAATAAGCATGCCATCACCGACATGCCTGCCGCCATAAGGCGGCCAAAGAGAGAGGGGTTCGCCCGTGATTAAACGCACGGGCGAATTTTTTATTTATACTTAATTATTATCGTAACCTTGGCGTGTGCGTAATAATTGCTGTTCTTGTCGTATCCGTAAGGCGAATCGCACTTAAGCATATAAACACGGTTCTGGCGCGAGTTCTTTGTCGTAAGGATCATCGTGCATCCATTACCGTCGCGCTTTTCGGTGAAGTCGCCGTTGGAAGCCTCAGCCCTGAACGACTCAATAAGCGCCGTGATGCCTTTCTGATGAAGCTCAAGCACCTTAACAACCTTCTGCACCTTGCGCGTGCGAGGGTCGCGCTCAACAGCCGAAGTGAATCTGCTCTGCCCTATCGACGAATAGCGCTCCACCTGCCTGTCGATGCTGTTCTGAGCCATAGAGGCTATCAACGTGCCTATGGTAAAAAACAATATAAGAATTAATCTGCGTATCATGGTAGGAACATTTTATTCGTTTAACATCTCACTTATCCTACTGCGCTCGGCAGGATCGTCAATGCTGTTGAGCACGTCCTGCTCGGCACTCTCGGCAACGCTTGACGAACTGATGTGCTTCTCTATGCGATCAGCATTGTCGAGAGCATCTTCTATGTCGCCCTTTATCTCGCTCAAGTCATCTATACGGTGACCGTTCTCTATGACATAGCTGCCGCCGTATAATCTTGCAAGATAGCGGTCTTCACGATAGTCGGCATAAGCCAGCACCGCCGACACCACTATCAGCACCACTGCCGCAGCAGCCGCCACACGCATTATAACGGGGCGCAACCTTACACGGCGCGGCTGCTTGACCATCATAGAATCGAATCCGGCAAACATATCGCGATAGCCTGCAAGATGCTCAGGCACATCGCGGCGGGCAAAGAAGCGGTATAGCCGTTCCTCCTCCTTCAGCGTAGTGTCGCCGTCGAAGAATTTTTCGATAAGCCTTTCTATGTCTTTTATCTTACGTTCGTTCATATCCGTATTTATGTATAAAGTCGTTACATCTTATGTAAATATTGTTCTCTGACAGCCTTTCGGGCCCTGCTCAGCACCTTACGCACAGAGACTTCTGTTCCGCCGGTAAGCTTCGCTATGTCGGCCATCGACATTCCGTCTATATGGCGCAGGCGCAACACAATCTGCTGTGCAGTAGGCAGCGAGTCGACAACAGCCATCATGCGGTCTATACATTCAGCATCGGCTGCTCCATGGCTCAGGTCGGGCACATCGGTTGTGTCGATGCTCAGCGTGTAATGATGACGGCGCATGTGGTCAACGCATATATTTCTGACCAGCACGCGTGCCAGCGGAGCTATAGGGCTGCGCAAGTCGGCACACATGGCCCAGAGCTTAAGCATGGCATCTTGCACCATGTCTTCGGCATCATCGGGTGTGCCGAGCCAGCGAGAGGCCAAGGCTTTAAGTTCAGGTCTGAGGGCGAATGCCTCTTTTTCAAACTCTTCTGCTGTCATCAAAAACGCTATTTTCGTAAACTCATCTCATCCTCCGGCATTGCCGGCAGGACAAACTATATATCAGTCGAAATTGTTCAGGCGGCTTGTGTCTACCCTCGAAACACCTTTGCCATATATATCGGTCTTGTCGGCCGTGCCCGAAAGTGTTATACTTCCGCTGCCATTTACACCGGCAGTGACGCTGCTACAGTCGACATCCATATTAACTTTTGCTGCTCCGTCGCATTTTATGCTAATGCCATCACCCTTGAATTTTCCGTTGATTACTCCTGATCCGGCTATATTGAAATCAACATTTTCGGCATTAATATCCATCTCGCAATAGTCAGCACTAGAAGATTTCCAATATATATTACGCGCATCAATGCCGCCGTTGATATAAACCGAGCCGCCATTGCTTAAATTCATGTCTTCTGAAGCTTTCAAATCAGACTTGCTGCTGTATGCCGCAAAATTCTGCATTTCAAATCTGCCTACTTCAAATATGCCGTTATTTGTCATGAATCCATTATTAATAATTGAATATGAGTCAGCCTTCAATTTATCAATAAACAAATCCATATTCCCATTGTTGCATACAGCAAGGATGTGTGTCTTCAAACTTTTTGCATAAAAAGTTAAAAAGCCAGAAGTATGAAGCTGGTCAATATTCGGAGCTGTAATATACAAATTACATGATGAAGAGTTAAAGCTGTTAATACAAGTATCCTTCGAAAATCCTACGACAAGTATCCCGCCATGTACGTCAAAGCTCAAGCCCTTACACACACTCTCACGACCTTCAAACACGACCTTATATTCTGAACCTTGCGTATAGTACACCTTAGCATAACTTGCCACGTTTATTCCATGGAAGTCTTTCAGCGGCAAGGTCTTTCTTATAATACCGGAATCAAAATCTTTAAAGTTGTCATGCAGCTTAATACCGGTATTTTCTACTGCCATATTCTTGTTTGAACAGCCGCAGGCGATGAGCGGAATTGCGGCAAATAACACCGAAAACAAATATAACTTAAATTTCATAATAATCAGTTTTTTAATGTTTCTTCTGCTATAAGTACGCAGGACTATGACATTTGTGACATGAAAAACAAACTTTTTCGTTTTTTTCTGCCGACATAAATAAACGGTATGCTATACAGAATGCATCTGTCTGAACAACAGGTAACCAAAGCACCCTATCAGTCGAAATTGTTCAGGCGGCTTGTGTCTACCCTCGAAATGCCGTTGCCGCCAATATCAGTCTTGTCGGCCGTGCCCGAAAGGACAAGGTTTCCGCTGCCGTTTACTTTGGCGGTGAGATTGCTGCAGTCGACATTCATATCTACCTGTGCCGAACCGTTGCACTTGATATTTACGGCATTGCCCTTAAACTGTCCACTAATATGTCCGGAACCAAGTATATTCAGTACGAATTTATCGGCACTGACATCTATGTCACATTCGTCTGTTCCACGACAATTCCAAACAACGTTACGCGCCACAATTTTTCCGCTGCTTGCGTCAGATGCAATGTTATCCACCACAATATCGCCCGAAACATTCAGATCGGCATCGCTGCTGTATGCGGCTCTGTTCTTGAGGTTAAAGCTACCGGTATTAAACTGTCCGCCAACCTCCATACTTCCGCTGTTTACTATTCTTAACGGCCCCGTCTTCAAATTGTCTATATTTAGGTTCATCGTGCTTTTGTTAGCAATCGTCAGACTGTCGGTCTTCATGTCTTTGGCGTAGAAGTTTAAAGAGCCGATATTACTAATCTCGGTTATACTCGGAGCAGTGATATACAGACTACAGTCATCTATGCTGGATCTTCCGCCGTCCTCGCCGCTTGAAACACCTATCACAAGAGTCTTGCCGTAGACATCAAAGCTTAAGGCATTAAAGTCGCTCTCACTTCCCTCAAACTCTACACTATACTTAGAGCCATTGGTGTAATAGATTTTTATTTCGTTCTCAACGCTTATTTTGTTGAAATCTTTCAGCGGCAAAGTCTTCTTTATGAAGCTGTCATCAAAATCTGCAACATTGCCCGGAAGCTCAGTGCCGGTCTGTTCAGCAGGCACTTTTATATCATTACTTCCGCTGGCAAAGAGCGGAACTGAGGCAAATAACGCCGAGAACAAATATAACTTAAATTTCATAATAATCCCTATTTTTATTGTCTTATTTCTATTGTCTATACGCAAGGAATTGCTGTTTGTGACATAAAAAGACAAACTTTTATAAAAAATTAGCAGACATCCGAAACCGAATCACGCTGATACAGGCTCCGGCATGCACCACAAGCAATGCCTGCGCAGCATTATCAGAAGTCGTTCAGGCGGCTCGTGTCTATCTTAGCTATGCCGCTGGTTCCAACGTCTGCATGGTCGGCCATACCCGAAAGCTTTATGTTTCCGTTGCCACTTGCATTGGCTGTTACACGGTTGCAGTTGACATCAATATCCATCTTTGATGCGCCCGAACAGCTTACTGAGATGTTGTCTCCTTTAAATTTGCCACTGACCTTTCCTGCCCCGGATTCTATGAATTCAATTGTATTGGCCTTAATGTTAGCCATACAATTGTCCGCGCCGCGGCCATTCCAGTTGACATTACGCGCCACTATGCTTCCGTTGTATTTAGACGCACCGCTGTTATCCACGTTAACATCGCCCGTAACATTCAGACTGACATCGCAGCTGCATGCACCGCTGTTATCCATATCAAAACTTTCCACATTATATTTTCCGGCTATTGATATGCTTCCGCGACTTGACATCTTATATGCTCCGGTCTTCAGACTGTTCACCTTTATGCTCATCGAGCCGGTGTTGTCGATTGTCATACGGTCGGTATTCATCTCATCGGCATAAAATACGAACGAACCTAAATTTGTAAGTTCTGTTATACTCGGTGCCGTGATATACAACTTGCATTTCTCATCATTATAACTATAAGTGCGCTTCTTACTTGTATCTTTTACGAAAAGCGTACCGTCTTTAACGTAGAATTTCAGTTTATTAAAGTCGACTCTTCTTCCTTCATACTCCACTTTATATTTAGAGCCTTGCGTATAATACACTTCAACGACTCCGTTTGCGTCTATTCCATGGAAATTCTTCAGCGACAAGGTCCTTTTTATGATACCATTATCAGAATCAATATAACCGTTAAGTGACTCAAAATCAGTGTTCTCAACCGACACATTTTTATTGGAACATCCGCTTGAAAGGAGCGGCAGTGCGGCAAGTAGTGCCGAAAACAGATATAACTTAGCTTTCATAATAATCAGTTTTTTAATGTTTCTTCTGCTATAAGTACGCAGAACTATGCCGTTTGTGACACAATAAACAAACTTTTTTTCATGCTTACATAGATTAAATTATATGTATCTCAAAAGCATATTATATTCAGGCTGATAACAGACTGATAATCAATGCGTTGCAAAAGGCCATCTTTTAGGCTGCAAAAGGACGCCTTTTAGACGATAAAAGGCCACCTTTGACGAACTAAAAGGTGGCCTTTCATAAAACTTAATGATATTTGGCTCATATCATGACTATGCCGTAAGCCGTTAAGACGGACTGAAGAAGGCATGCCGATACTTATTTTCGTGTATTTATTAAGATGTTTCTGTGTGCCGTGACGGAGCATTCTACCGATTAAAAACCGAACGTCTTGACAACCTCGCCGCCATAAGTAGTCATGCTGACCTGCACTTCGTCGCCTGCCGACAATTCTATGGGAAGATACTTCACGGGGATACTTATATATAGCTTGGCCGAATAATATTCGGGCACTGACGCCTGGTCGTGATACAGAGTGAGGCGCACAAGGCGCGTGCCGTCACTGCGTGTGTCGGTGCCTTCACAGGCCATGCCCACAGTCTGTTGTCCGTACTTGCCGTCAACGGTGCCGGTCTTAACACTAAGATCGAGGTTGATGTATTTGCCGTTGTGGCTTTTCCATGCACTCTCGAATATCACCGGGTCGATCTTCATGCCGTCTTTTATGTCAGCCACATCAGTTACAGTAGGCGTAAGCACCTGGGTTGCACCCACAGGCTCGGCCACATACGTGCCGTTATCGTCCTTAACCTTATTATAATATATAAGTGAACGATAAGCCGTATCGGGCTTTTCTGCCCATTCGAGCTTCACGCTCCGTGTAAGCCAAAGGCGCTCGTCGCGGTCGGTCATAATGCTGACCACATTAGACGACGCGTCGGTTTCAGCCTCAACAAAGTCGGCCACCATATACGACAGACTGCCGTCGCCAGTTTCGTAGCTTTCGCTGCTGCACGACACAAACAGCGCCATGAGCGGCAACAGCATCAAAAAACATCTTATTTTCACTCTGAAGCCTTTATAAAGTTTCTAGCCGGATTGGCATACATCGTGAGGATACGCTCGCGGAGATATGCCTCATCCTTGTTCTCAATATTTATCTTTGCCAGCTGTCCGGCAATGTATTTATCAAACGCTGCCTTGTCCTCATCAGTGTATTTGTCGGCGTGTGCGCTGTTGCCATCAAGTGTGTCGAGGGCAATATAGTTAAACGGATAGAGCCTGTAGTTGCGGTGAATCTCGTGGTCGATATGCTCCGCAATGATGTCGAATATCTTTGTCTTGGGCGTATCCGGATCGAGCGTGTCGAGCCAGTCGTCTATGCATGGCGCGCACTGATAGTGAACACGGCCCTTATATCCCATTATGCCGGTCTGCATGCTGACGACATCATCCTGAGCCGACTTCTTCCAGCCCGGAATATCGCGCTTAAGCTGAAACTCCTGAGCCTTGAGAAAATCGCACGGGTCTAACTCATACGATATTGCCAGTGGCACAATGTGCAGCCTTTTCAGCTTTTCGGTTATGCTGTCCTTGCCGCCTCCCATGGCCATCATCTTCAATATTGCAGGCTGTGTGCGGTCGTCAGAGTCCTTGGCGCGCCCCTCACGCTGTGCAATCCACATATTGTCGTGCTTCTGCTCCATGACAAAATACATATAATCAGACATAACCTTGCTTGCAGCCAAAGTTTCACGAGGTGACAGTCCGCGCTTTACGATGAATGTCTTGTCTATCCTCACAAGGTCTTTAACCCACGGAAGCGAGAGCAGATTGTCGCCTATGGCTATCTCGCAGGTGGTCTTAAATCCGTTGTCGATGAGTCCCTTGCCAAGGAAAGCAGGGTCGATAACGATGTCGCGGTGATTGCTCACAAAGGTATATCTGCGGCTCGTATCCAGGCATGACACATCCATGGAACACCCGTTGGTGTATTTATCAACAAGTTTCTGCAAAAAGCCATAGCAGAAATTCAACTGAAAATCAAGATTAGTCTTGCATGCGTGCATCTTCTCTTTAATCATTTCAAGAGGCACACCGGGCAGTACAAAGTTCAAAACCTGCCTGAACTGAGGGTTTGCCAACAGCCTGTCGTAGGCCTGGGGCAACTCTTCCGGCTCAAAAGGCCGTATTTCGTCAAACTCAACCGGAACTTTCATAGTATACAAAAATTTTATGGTTAGTTTATCAAACGGTTAAAAGGGCCTTTACAAGAGACCCTCTTAACCGTATACTGAAAAGATTTCAGAATATTATCTGAACTGATTTTCAACAATGTCAGTAAGCACGTCGGTCATGTTAAGACCTGCAGCCTTAACCTGCTGAGGTATGAAGCTGGTGGCTGTCATGCCAGGAGTGGTGTTGATTTCGATCATGTTCACCTTGTCAACATCCTGACCGTCGCTGCCTTTTCCGCGGCTTATTATGAAGTCGATGCGGATGATGCCGTTGCAGTGAAGAATGTCGTAAATCTGGCTTGTAATCTCATTTACGCGCTTTGTGGTCTCCTCACTGAGACGAGCAGGAGTAATCTCCTGAACCTGTCCGTTGTATTTGGCATCATAATCAAAGAACTCATGCTGTGTAACAACCTCAGTTGCGGGCAGCACAACGCTCTTCTCACGTGTCTTATAGCAGCCTATTGATATCTCTGTTCCCTCGATGAAACGCTCTACCATAACGTCCTCGCTCTCGAGCATAGCCTTGCGGATAGCCGGTGCAAGCTGGTCTTTGTTCTTCACCTTAGACACACCGAAGCTGCTGCCGTCGGCTGCCGGCTTTACAAAACAAGGCATACCGATGCGCTGCTCAATCTCGTCGTCGCTTACAATCTCCTCATATCCCTTGCGTATAAGCAGGCTGTCGGCCACTCTCACGCCATAACCGCGCAGATATTGGTTAAGCACAAACTTGTTGAAAGTGAGCGCCTCAACAAGCACTCTGCTTGTTGAATAAGGCACATGCACGAGTTCAAAATATCCCTGCATGATTCCGTTCTCGCCCGGAGTGCCGTGTATGGTGATGTAAGCATAGTCAAACTGCACCAGTTTACCGTTCTCCATGAAGGAGAAATCGTTACGGTCAATGCGGGCCGTAGTGCCGTCAGGAAGGTTTACGTGCCAGTCGAGGTTTCTTACCACGACAATATACACATTGTAACGTTCCTTGTCAAAAAAAGAGTAAAGGCCTTGTGCAGAGCGCAATGATACCTCATACTCTGAAGAATCTCCACCGCACACGATGGCAATCGTTCTCTTTAAATTTTTCATACAATATTTTTATTTAAATTCGTTTCCATTTATATAAGTTCTCCACCGCCCTATCAGCTGTTCCATGTCGGCAGGAAGCTGCGAGGTGAAGTCGAGCTGCTCACCTGTCTTGGGATGCACAAAGCCAAGTGTACGGGCATGAAGCGCCTGACGAGGACATATCTTCAGGCAGTTCTCGATAAACTGCTTGTAGCTGCCGCTGCGGTTTCCGCGCAGTATTACGGTGCCGCCGTAGCGCTCGTCGCCGAAGAGCGGATGGCCGATATGCTTCATGTGGGCACGTATCTGATGGGTGCGGCCTGTCTCAAGTATGCATTCAACCAAAGTGACATAGCCGAAACGCTCAAGCACGCGGTAATGTGTCACGGCAGGTTTGCCTATTTCTGAGTCGGGCGGAAACACAGCCATGCGCAGTCGGTCCTTAGGGTCGCGCCCTATGTTGCCCTCTATACGGCCCTCATCCTCAGTAAAATTGCCCCACACCATTGCGTTATAGCTTCGGTGAGTGGTCTTGTTGAAGAACTGAACGCCGAGCTTTGTCTTTGCGTCCGGTGTCTTGGCTATGACCAAAAGGCCGCTTGTGTCCTTATCTATACGATGGACGAGTCCCACTTCTGGGCTGTTCGGATCGTATGAAGGCATATCACGCAGATGCCATGCAATGGCATTTACCAGCGTGCCGTGATAGTTTCCGCAGCCAGGATGCACCACAAGTCCGGCAGGCTTGTTGACAACCATAAGCTCAGAATCCTCATAAACTACATCAAGCGGAATATCTTCAGGCTCAATGGTGTTGTCATACTGCGGACGGTCGAGCATCAGAGTGATGACATCGAGCGGACGAACCTTATAGTTACTTTTCACCGGAACGTCGTTGACATGAACGAATCCGGCATCAGCCGCACGCTGTATGCGGTTACGGCTTGTGTGCTGCAGTTTTTCGAACATATACTTGTCTATGCGCAAGGGCACCTGTCCCTTGTCCACGACAATGCGCAGATGTTCGTAGAGCTGTTGCTGCTCGTCGTCCTCAAGTTCCTCTATATAATTGTCTGTCATATAAATTTTTCGTTTTATCAGCCTCAGGCGGCACCTCTGTCCGCCCAAACACGGCAGCAGAAATTATTCCGGACCTGTAACCACCTCAAATTCATCCACGTCGCCCTCCTGAGTAGAGCCGTGCTGTACGGAAGGATCTGTGTATCCGTTATGCGCCGAAGAATCGGACCCTTCGTCATAATAGTAGTCAGGATCGGCATATATTATCGAGTCGTTCATGTCGCGCATTCCGTCACCGACCTGCAGGATGAGCATATCGTTTACCGACACCTTTTCGCCATTGTGCAGACTTCTGCCTCCGGCCTTCAGTCCATAAACCCAGTCTTTCTCACCCGGAATATATTCTGTCGGACCGACCTTGAATCCCATAGCAATCAGCTTGGCCCTCGCCTCACGGTAAGAGCAGTTGTCGATGATATCAGGAACGGTGAGCATTGGTGAGCTCGACGAGTTGATAACGACATAAATTATGCGCCCCGACTTTACTTCCTTGCCTGCCTCGGGCGACTGTTCAAGAATACAGTCGGGCGGCAGCGTCTTCACGTATCCCGTGTCGCTGACAACAATCTGCAGCCCCTTGTTGTTGAGCACGTGCTCGGCATCAGCAAAAAGCATACGTCTCACATCCGGAATTTTTATCTTCTCGCCATGATGAGTGTAAATATCAATGCCGAATTTCACGCCCCAGCAGAGCAGGACAACAACCAAGAGCATTGCAAAGAGGTTAGCCCAAAGCTTTAAACTAAAGATTTTTCCGAAGAAATCTTTTGTCTTCATCTACGTCGTAGGTTTTTCTGCAAAGGTATAAAAAAAAGAGAAAGAAGCAAAGATATTACTTTACTTCTTTCTCTTTTCCCGTTTAATTTCTTCAAAGTGCCTGATTATTTACCATGGTTCTCGTCAGAAACTGTAAGCTTTTTACGCCCTTTTGCACGACGTGCTGCAAGCACGCGACGGCCGTTCTTTGTAGCCATTCTCTCACGGAAACCGTGCTTGTTCACTCTCTTTCTGTTGTGCGGCTGAAATGTTCTTTTCATCTTATTTAATTATTTTATTGTTATTTTATTCCACGCTTTGGGCTGCAAAAGTACACATTTCTTTTTAAATAACCAAGAATTAAGCGTTTTTTAGGTCGAACTTTTATGTTTTTTTCTAAAAAAATCGTAACTTTGCGCCCTGAAAGCCAAATATTTACAACATTACATGGCTTAAGAGCGGACAACAAGTCAGCCGCTTGGGGAAATGCGACACCCCACACTTAAACAGGAAACAACAATAAATTGATATTTTACGAACAATGATTAACTCACAGGAAATTAAAAAAGGAACATGCATCCGCATGGACAATCAGGTATGGATTTGCATCGACTTCCAGCATGTTAAACCAGGTAAAGGAAACACCGTTATGCGCACAAAGCTGAAGAACGTAACCGACGGCCGCGTTCTGGAGCGCACTTTCCAGATTGGTTTCAAGCTCGAAGACGTAAGAATCGAGCACCGTCCTTATCAGTATCTTTATGAGGACCCGACAGGTCTTATCTTCATGAACCAGGAAACTTTCGAGCAGATTCCTATCGCCAAGGATTCTATCATCGGCGTTGACTTCATGAAAGAGGGCGACATCGTTGAGGTTGTAACAGATACTACTGACGGAACTATCCTCTATGCTGAGATGCCTGTTAAGACCAACTTGCGCGTTAAGCACAGCGAGCCGGGCATCAAGGGCGATACAGCAACTAACGCTACTAAACCCGCTACACTCGAGACAGGAGTTGAGGTTAGAGTTCCGCTGTTCATCAACGAAGGCGACCTCATCCAGGTTGACACACGCGACGGAAGCTATCTGAGCCGCGTAAAGGAGTAAGCATGCTCAACCTGACGTTGAGGACATAAGAAAACAAGGAGCCAAAGCTTCTGTACGGCGGCCGCAGATATGCTATGACGCGGCTTCCTTACTGAAGGTTTGGCTCCTTGCCGTTTATAATTCTCCGATATAAAAAGGAGCACATATTAAGTAACAGTTAACCTTGCAAGACAAATGAAATATTCTTTTATCATACCGGTGTTCAACCGTCCGGATGAAGTTGACGAACTGCTGAAGAGCCTTACGGCACAGACGGTGAAAGACTTTGAGGTGATTATCGTTGAAGACGGCAGCACACGCACATGCAAGAGCGTATGCGACGGATACAGCGGAGCGCTCGACATACAGTATTTTATGAAGAAGAACAGCGGCCCTGGACAAAGCCGCAACTATGGCGCGGAGCGCTCTAAAGGAGAATATCTCATTGTACTCGACTCTGACGTGGTGCTGCCCGAAGGATATTTAGCTGCCGTAGACGCCGAACTGGCTAAGACCGGGGCCGACGCCTTTGGCGGTCCTGACCGCGCACACGACTCCTTCACCGACACGCAGAAAGCCATAAGCTACTCTATGACAAGCTTTTTCACCACAGGAGGCATAAGAGGAGGGAAGAAAAAGCTTGACAAGTTTTACCCCCGTTCGTACAACATGGGCATACGCCGCAGCGTCTATCTAAAGTTGGGAGGATTCTCAAAGATGCGATTCGGCGAGGACATCGACTTCAGCATACGCATATTCAAGGCTGGCTGCAACTGCCGCCTGTTCCCTGACGCATGGGTATGGCACAAGCGCCGCACCGACTTCCGCAAGTTCTACCGACAGGTGTTCAACAGCGGAATAGCGCGCATTAATCTGTATAAGAAGTATCCCGAATCGCTCAAAATAGTTCACATGCTGCCGACAGTGTTCACCGTAGGCGTAACGGCACTGGTGCTTATATCAGCCGTAGGCCGTGTATTGATGGAATACGACAATATCGACAAGTGGTACTGGCTGTGCGCCGGACCGTGGCTTCCGATACTTCTCTACTGCCTGCTGATACTCATCGACTCATCAATAAGCAACCGCAGTTTTAAGGTAGGACTACTCAGCATACCTGCATCGTTCATCCAGCTGTTCGGCTACGGATGCGGATTTATCACTGCATGGTGGAAACGCTGCGTGCTTAAACACGACGAATTCCATGCATTCGAGAAAAACTTTTATAATTGAGAATGGAGAATTGAGAATGGAAAATTATGATTACCTTTGAAGGTATAATATTGATATAGTCTGATTATTCATTCTCAATTCTTCATTAAAAACAATATGCTGACAGCAACCAGCTGCATATCTAATTTATGCAATCGACATACGCATCTTTTCTTTACCTTTATAACCTTAAAACACACAGATACCATAATAATCAGAAAACACAAATCATAATTGGCTTACGCCGAACTTTGTTTTTCCATTCTCAACTCTCAATTCTCAATTTAGAACAATATGTCAAAACTAAGCATAAACCAATGGGCCGAGGACGACCGGCCACGCGAAAAGATGATGCGGCTCGGGGCACAGGCGCTGTCGAACGCCGAACTGCTGGCTATACTCATAGGCTCGGGCTCGCCCGAAGAAAGTGCGGTAGACCTCATGAAGAGAGTGCTCAACGACTGCAACAACAACCTTAACTCTCTCGGCAAAATGAGCATCGACCAGCTCACATCCGGAAAATACAAAGGTCTGGGACCGGCCAAGGCCGTAACCATACTGGCAGCCTGCGAACTGGGCAAGCGCCGACAGGCCGAGAAGGCAGAAGAGCGCAAGAGGCTCGACTCGGCAGCGGCAATCTACGAGTTTATGCACCCAAAGATGCAGGATCTGAGCGAAGAGGAGGCATGGATTCTGCTGATGAATCAAAACTGCAAGCTGATAAAACACATGCAGCTGTCGCACGGCGGCATAACCGAGACAGCCGTGGACATACGCGTAGTGATAAAGAACGCGCTGCTGTGCAACGCCACCATCGTGGTGCTCTGCCACAACCATCCGAGCAACAACCCAATGCCGAGCGGCGACGACGACAGGCTGACGCAGCGCATGAAGAAAGCGTGCGAGATAATGCGACTGCACTTTCTCGACCACCTGATAATCACAGACGGACGATATTACAGCTATTCGGAGGAAGGACGGCTGTAAATACTGCCGTTTAAAACAGCCCTTACATAAGAAAAACTATTTAAAAACAACAAAATTACACATCATAAGCGACTTTTACACTACCCCGAAGAATAATCCTGACAAAGAAATTAAAGCCGATTTGCAAAGGATTATGACGGCGGCAGACATCTATGCCGCAAAGCCTAAAGTAGGGTGACGCAACCTAAAAGGAAAAGCTATTGTAATCGTGCAACAAGTAACACACGGACATAAAAAAGCAGCATAAATTTTGTTATACGCTTTTTTTCACCTATCTTTGTATTATCCTATGCCATAAAAGGCAGACTTAAGGGGCTGCACGGCTTGTACGGCGTGCTGAAAATAACATAAAATAATAAAAGAAAAAATCATGACTCAAGAAGAAAAGACAAACATAGAAGAAAGAATCGTGGATGTGCTCAAGACAGTCTACGACCCGGAAATACCCGTAAACATATACGACCTCGGACTGATTTACAAGATTGACGTTAAAGACGACGCCACCGTGGACATCGACATGACCTTCACGGCACCTACATGTCCGGCGGCAGACTTCATCCTCGAGGACGTAAGGCAGAAGGTTGACAGCCTTGAAGGAGTAAAGTCGGCCACGGTGAACCTCGTGTTCGAACCTGTGTGGGACCAGAGCATGCTCAGCGAGGAGGCTAAGCTGGAGCTGGGACTTGAATAAAAACATAGCTTAAACATCAAAAACATCTGCGCCATGAGAAAGAATGTCTACATACTGTCGGACGCACATCTGGGCTCGCTGGCCATTGAACACGGCCGCACTCAGGAGCGCAGGCTTGTGCGGTTTCTTGACGAGATAAAGGACAAGGCCGCGGCAATATATCTGCTGGGCGACATGTTCGACTTTTGGTACGAATACAAATATGTTGTGCCTAAAGGCTATACACGCTTTCTCGGCAAGCTGTCTGAACTTACCGACATGGGCGTGGAGGTGCACTTCTTCACCGGCAACCACGACATCTGGGCATACGACTACCTTGAAAAGGAATGCGGAGTGATACTCCACACTAAGCCGACGACTACCGAGATATACGGAAAAATATTCTATATGGCACACGGCGACGGCCTTGGCGACCACGACCCAAAGTTCAACTTCATACGCAAGGTGTTCCACAACCGCACCTGCCAGCGCATGTTCAGTGCGCTGCACCCACGCTGGGGATTGTGGTTCGGACTGACATGGGCCAAGCACAGCCGCCTGAAACGTGCCGACGGCAAGGAACCTCCATACCAAGGCGAGGACAAGGAAGCACTCGTCAGGTACACCAAGCAGTACATGAAGACGCATACGGACATCGACTACTTCATCTACGGCCACCGCCACATAGAACTCGACCTGATGCTGTCGAAAAAGACGCGCATGATGATCATAGGCGACTGGATATGGCAGTTCACATACGTGATGTTCGACGGCGAGCACCTTTTCCTTGAAGAATACGTCGAAGGCGAAAGCCGCCTGTAAACAATACAGCCGGTAACCAAACACTACACAGTAGTCAAGGTTACCGGCTTTCCTCATCTATTATCCCAACAACAATCTTATTTCAAAACGTAAATCCTACGCCGAACGATACCGAATGGCGGTTGCTGTTCTTGTAAACAACGTCGTAATCGCCTGTAGACGGATTATCGACATCGGTTTCAATATGTCGAAAATCCTTGTAATCATAAGCAACACTAAAATTGAGTCCGAAGTGGCGCGCCAGCATTACTGTATATCCTATACCCAACTTACCTGTAAATCCGGGAGTGCTTGCGTCAGTAACCTTTACCGCATAGCCGACGTTTGTAAACAGATAAGCCTGGCGGAGACTCTTTATAGGCTTGTATCTCAACGTCGCGAAAACCGGGAACGTGTTAAAGTCGAACTCCGTATAGCGCGCCGCGCCTACACCAACACCGGCAGACAACTGCGGCAGAACATCATAACGGGCTGCGAGCTGAAGGGCATGTCCACCCATGCTGAAGTCCTTACGGCTCATCGTATGTCCGGCAAATCTCTGGGACAGTCCAAGATTATAATTATAATCAAGGTCAACGTGGAACTTTGACTGGGCTAATACGCATACTGATGTTAAACAAGCCATGCAGGCCAACGCCAACAATCTTTTAGGCATCTGCAATAAATCTGTTGTCATACAGCTTAGCTTCTCACTGGTTACCTTGTTAATCGTCTTCATTTCATTAAGTTTTTAAAATTACACATTTCTTGTCTATTTTCCATCTCAATATTGGAATACGATGCAAAAATATCACATAAAGGCAAAATAAAGAAACACGGATGAAGCGAAACGGAAAAATCAAGACACCAAGCGTCGTTCACGGTGCATGAAACAATCAGCATCAAATACAAGAACTTACGGCACACCTGCCTGGCAGGAGACTTGCGCCCTGCACATTGCAAAGACACAAAAAACAGGAGCTGCCACATACCGCGACAACTCCCGACACCAATTTTAACGCCAAACTTACCTATTAAGCCACTCCTTAAAGAGTACGGCCCTTTCCTTGCTTACTATTATATTACGGTCACTGCAATGAAAAAGCTGCACGATAAGCTTCGAATTGAAAAACGGACTTATCTTCTTCAGGGCTGCTATGTTGACAATATACTGACGGTTCAGGCGGAAAAACTTATCCGGATCGAGCTGCGACTCAAGCTTCTGGATGGTTACCGACAGACAATAAGCCTCACCGCTGCTTGTAGTGACGAGCATGTTGCGCCCGTCCTTGTAGAAATAAAGGATATCGTTGACAGGGAGCGACACCATGTCGCCACCCTTATAGACAAGCAACCGTTCCTTATATCTTACGAGCTTGTCGATGACAGACTTAAGTTTCCCATTGCTCGAAGTCAGGTTGCCAACCTTTTTCATGGCCTCGCGCAGCCTCGGCTCGCGCCTGCTGCTCCAGAGCTTCGACGTGCGCACGCTGAAATACGTACACGAAAAGTATCCCAACATACGCCTGCTGTACCTCGTAGACAAGTCTGCCGGCAGTTACGGCGAAGCGATGGCCCGCATAGGCTTCACGCCTTACGCCATAAGCCCCGATTTCCCGATGATTACTCAGGATTTCGTCAGCAAGGCCAAGGCCGAGGGAATGCGCGTCATACCTTACACCGTAGACACCAAGGAAGCTACCCTGAAGATGAAGGAGACCGGCGTTGACGCCATAATAACCAACTATCCCGACCGCATAACGCGGTGGCTGGACGAATAGACACCATCACACACTACACATATAGAAAGGCAGACACTTGCTGTCACAATCCCCGTTGCTCCGGCCGCTCCTCACGCGCCATGCGCAAGTATCCCGATGGCGTAAGCCCTGTAACACCCTTGAATATCCGGCAGAAGTGGCTGTGCGACTTGAAACCAACACTCTGCGCTACAGCCTCGAGCGTCATGTTGCCGTAAGTGGCGGTGTCTGACAAGCGACGGCAAGCCTCACGCACCCGGCAACTGTTCAACAGTGTGTTGAAATTCGTTCCGATTGACTCGTTGATGACCTGTGACACATACCTCACATTCGACCCTACCTTTACAGCCAGCTTCTCAAGACTAAAGTCACTGCTGCAGAACTGGTCAGGCGTGTCAAACGCCTGGCGTATCCGCTCTACCAGTATGTTCCTACTGTCATCACCAAGTCCGCTGCCATGGTACTTGCCGGCCACTGCCCGGCCAGCCGGCGTCGCAGCATCCTCAAGCTCGCTGATACGCCGCTGTAAAGCCTCGGTTTTCAAGGCATACGACCTGCGCGCGGCGCGCTCCTCCCCTTCGGCACGCAGCAGCTCGACATTTTTTGTGTACAATGCTACATTCTTACGCTTCAACATACGGTACTGCCTGTATACCCACAACAACAGCAACAGTACTGCGGCAAGTCCTACCGACACCGAAGTCATCACCATCGAACGACGCTCGGCGGCGGCATTGAGCGCGTCAACCCTGCGCACATACTTGCGCATCTCGGTGTTGAAGCGGAAGTCTTTCATGCGTCTCAATTCCTGATTGCTGAATATCGAGTCTTTAAGCTCAAGGTACTTGCCACGGTACACGCCGGCCATGTACACGTTACCGGTCTGTCTGTACAATGTGCCAAGATGCTTGTACACGTCGATAAGCATGTCGTTCATGTTGCCGGCCGAAGCCGTGGCCTCGCATCCCTTAAGGCACCTTATGGCGTTGAGCGTATCACCGGACATGGCGTAAGTCTTCGACATATACGAGCGCACGGTCACATCCTGCACCTTTCCAAGCCATATCTTGTCTGTATAGCCCAATGCCCTGCTGAAAGATGACAGCGCGGCGGAATATCTCCCGGCGATAAGGCTATCGACACCTTGGCACAATCGACGCGTAAACAACTCTTCTCCCGACTTTGTGCCACGCGTCATACTACAATACTGCGACAACATACCTGACAAATCTTCGAGCCGTCCCGTAGCCATGCCCACCTCTATTCTGTTCCTCATTACATTGTAAAGGCTATTCATGTCATGGCGGCGTATGCTGCCGGCATACGCCTTTTCAAGGTAAAGCCTGGCATTGTCATAGTCGTTAAAGTAGTAATACAAGCTTGCGATATTATTGTACCGGCCGGGAAGTTCTGTCGAATCTGACAGTTCAGCCGACCTTGTAAACGCCTCAAAAGACTCTGAATACCTTGCCTTCATAAAATAGATTATTCCTATATCATTATATGCTCTCGAATAAACAGCCCACTCTTTCTGCGGCAGACTGTCGTCATACCTGCCGGCGATGATGGTGTAGCACAACAGTGCATTATCCAAATCGCCCTTCTTTTTATACTCTTTTCCTAGCCTGTCAAGCTGTACGACGCTCTTGCCTTCAAGTCTTTTATAACTCTCGGAGAACTTTTTGTCATACCGTGAGGCAGCAACGGCCTGTACCGCAAACAAACTACATACGACGCATATTGCGGCCAATAACATATTTGCCGATTTATGAATAGGCAAGTATAAGTATGCTGTTATCAGTGTTTTTTCCATTCTTTATCATATATTTGTCGCAAAGTTACTAATTAATATTAAAATACGTTCCTTTTATTATAACTTAATTTTTAGCCTATGAATGAAAAACGTTTCCCAAGTTGGGGAGTGGCAATTGCACTGTTGCTCCTGTTTTTGTTGCCAGGATGGCGGCAATCCAACGCGCAAAAGTTCACGGCATTGAGGCTGCCAAAAGCTATGGCGGCAGTCAGGACGCCGCTGAAAGCTGCAAGCCTGAGCACAAGCGTGCTCTTGAACGAGGACTTTGAGAACATCGACGGCTCTGACGCTACACATCCGTTGCCTGACGGCTGGACGGCGACTGCCGCCAATGACGTTGCCTGGCACTCGGGCATCGTCGTGATAGACAACAACCAGGTAATAGGAAAAAGCGGCGACATATACGCTTATCTGCTGATAAACAACCAGGAAGCAAGCGACGCGTGGGCAATGTCTCCCAAGTTCAGGCTCGAAGCCGGAACTGAATATGTAGTCCGTTTTTATGTCATGCTTTTCAGCGTCGACGACAAGCCGGAGGGTCTGAAGGCGTATATCGGCGATGCGCCTGACGCAAGCGCCATGACAACAGAGATTTACGACTCTGACGGAGCTGAATATGAAGGCTGGGAAAAGGTTGAGGCAAAGTTCACCCCTGACAAGAGCGGCGACTACTATGTGGGGCTGCACAGCCAATCGCCAGAGGGTTATGGAGCTACGTTTATTGACGACGTTCAGGTTATAAAAGGCGGTTGCCCCATTGCATCTGCCGCAATCAGCATGGATATGGGCAACAAGCTTGACATCGCATCAAGCATAAGCAAGGACTATGTGATTAGCAACATCGGCACCGAGCCTCTCAACGTGTCGCTCCAACAGGCCACACAGGGGCTTGAAGTGGAAGGTCTGCCTGCCACGATAGCAGCAGGTGAGCAGGCTACTGTCAAGGTCTTGCTCACCACCGGTACAGTCGGCGACTACAAGGGAACGGTTGATTTCGCCACCAACGACCCCGGAGCGCCGAGCTTCCAGCTCTCCGTAACAGGCAAGGTTACCGAGGCACGCGTATCAGAAAACTACCACTTTGAGGACTTCGAGGCTGGATGGCCCGAGGGCTGGGACAAGTATGAAGGCATAGCATGTACCGCCGGGGAAGGCATTAATAGCTCTCGTAGCACCTATTGCCAGTCTCTTACAGGCGAAAACTGGTTTAAGACACACTTCATTAAGTTCGGTGACAACCCGAAATTCGTCATCAATTACAAGCTTGTACCGTATGACATGTTTGGATTGGGAACAGCACCCGAAGTTGTTTCCAAGGACCTCGTAGAGATGAGGTTCTACGTTTCCGACGACTATGGGGCCACATTCACAGAAGTAGATTCTATCATACCGAGCAAGGGAACATACATTACCGAATCAAAGGACTATCAGAAATACACAGTTGACCTTGCCGAGTATGCCGGCAAGACGTGTATGATAATGGTTGAGACGAATATAATACCCGAAGCTGACATCATCACGCAAAGCTACGACACGTATTTCGACAACATCGAAATAGGGTCAAGGTTTGCCAAAGACCTCAGCGCAGGCACGCTGAAAGGCGACAGCCGCCTGGAGGAAGGTATGGAAGGCACATACACGGTTGACGTGACCAACCTTGGAGCTGACACCCAAAGCAACTACAAAGTGCGGCTTGCCGACAGGCAGGGCAAGGTGTTAAGCGAGGTGGACGGTGAAGCAATAGAAAGCGGAAAGACTGTGACCGCAACCTTCAAATGGGCTCCCGAAACCAAGGGTGCATACCATCTGCATGCCGACGTGGTGCTTGACGGCGACGAGGACACGCAGAACAACCAGAGCACGGAGGTGGCAGTACATGTCATTTCAGACAAGCAGCAGTTCTCGGAGACACCGTTGTTAAAATCTATATATGTGGCGGAGCCGTTCAGGATAAACACTCCCGGAGTTTCGCAGACCATATATTATGCTACCGAGATAGGCACGGACAAGGCCACGCTCAACAGCATTGAATACCAGTCAAACGCCGACGCGGCATTCAATACAAGGGAAGTGTCCCTATGGGTGGGAGAAACCGACAAGACCGACTTTACCGACAACCAGATTGTACCTGTCAGCCAGCTGACAAAAGTGTTTGAAGGCAAGCTGCACATCGAGGCCGGTACAAATCCGCTGGTAATCCCGTTTGACACGCCATACGAATATAAGGGCAAGAACCTCGTAGTCTATGCCACCAACATCACTTCCGAGTTTCAGATTAACAAGACGTTCGTAGGCTCTGAAAGCTACGACGTAAGGGGCATATACATCAACTACACGGGGCATGAAGGCATGACTGCCGAAAATCCGGGAGCTACCGTTGGAGACGGCACGAAGGAGGGCTATCCTTACGCAAGATTCGGGTTCGAGAGCGACGGAGCAGGAGAAATCAAGGGACGTGTGATCGACTCGAAGGGCGTTTTGGAAGGTGTGAAGGTGCAGGTGAAGGGCACTGAATACTACGTAACCACCGACAAGGACGGCAATTACAGCCTGAAGAACGTGTCAGTAGGCAGCAACAAGACTCTGGTGTTCTCGAAGTACGGGTATGAAGCACAGGAAGTTTCAGGCCTGAACATTACCGACGGAGCTGTCGTAGAGAAGGATGTTGTGATGACATCGGTGAACACACACGATGTCAACGGTCAAGTACTGTGTGAAGAGACCAAGCAGCCTATAGCCGGAGCGAAGATAACCTTGAAGGGATATGCCGACTATACGGCCGAGACCGACGCGCAGGGCCGGTTCACGATAAACGGCGTATACAGCTCGAATACCGAAGGAGCAGGCGACTACCAGGTGTACATAGGCGCGGCATATTACCAGCCGTTGCAGGGCACTCTGACCGTAGAGGGCGACGATGTAAGCCCCGTATATTACATGAAAGAAGGCATCTACCCCGTGCGCAACGCCAAGGTTGAGGCCGACGAGGGCAAGGCCGTAGTGAGCTGGGACGCCCCGATGCCGGAGTTCCGCTATGACAGCGGCGTCTATGCAGACAACTTAGGCTTCGACACCAACAACGACAATGCTGTGTTCGGCGCCGCATGGAGACACAGCGCAAAGCTGCACGAAGTGTCATGGTACCTGTCATCGGCAGTTGACAAACATGTTACCGTAAAGCTCTACGTATTCGGGCTCAACCCCGACGACACCCCGACCAAGAATGCCGTGTATGAAGAATACGTACCGTCTAACGACGACACTTGGAACACATACAAGTTTGACACGCCGCTCGACCTGCCCGACGGCTTCTGCATAGCCCTCGGCTCAACCTCATTCCTGGGCATAGGTGCATGCCTGCCGAACGAGGAATATCCTTTGGAATACGGAACATTCTGGTATTGCAGTGACCTTACCCAAGGCGACATGGTGCCCTGGCACGAGATGCACGAATTCACGGAGGCCACACTTATGATACGCGCCGTGGGCGAGGATTACGGCGTAGCGCCCAGCATCGCGGCCGCTGCCGACGCGCCGGTGATGGCCGCATTCACGGAGAGTGGCGTGCAGCCAATCAGCAAAGCGGCGCCCGACGCCCGCTATGCAGGCACGCCTGCCTATACGACTGACGTCGATGCAGGCTCTCCCTTGGTAAGGAACTACACGGTTTACCGCCTGAATGATGGCGACCCGGAGGACGCATGGAGCGTAGCCGGCGAAAATGTTACGGGACAGTCGTTCACAGACAACGCCCTTGCCGGTCTGCCTGACGGCACATACCAGTGGGCGGTAAAGGCCAACTACACCGAATCTTCGTCAGAAGCCGTACTTACCAACACCATTACGCATACTCCTACCGGCATAGGGAACACGTCCGCCGACAAAGATATTGACAGCTACATTGTAACCGACATGTCGGGAAGCATAGTAAAGCGCGGTATCAACGGCACGTACAACGACATGACCCAGGGGCTTGCAAAGGGTATTTACATAGTCAGCGTGAAGTACACCGACGGCACGACCGAAGTGAAGAAGCTACTCAAAGAGTAACAACTGCCGTTGCCGGCCACAGGCGGGGCGGAAGCGTTTTACGGGCTTCGCCCCGCCCAGGCTTCACTCCTTACGCCGCCAGCCCCGACTTCCTTATGACAAATGCGGAGTCGGCAGCCACGGCCAAGGCCGCCGGCATGCGCGTAGAACGCTACACCGTGGACACCGGAAAAGAGGCGGCAAGGATGAAAGGGATGGCCATTTACGCCATAAAAACCGGCCATCCCGACCGCACGACGCGACGTATAGCGCAATAGCGGCGGAGCGGCATTAACGCCATTGGCGGCCTTTTGGAAGGAAAAAGGCCGCCAATGACCCTCTAAAAGGCCACCTTTCGCATTGCGAAAGGTGGCCTTTTGCAACGCATTGAGTGTCAATGCGTTGCAACGACAGTCGGGAATTGCGTCATGACACGTCGTTTACACCGGTGTAAACGACGTTTTAATATTGTGTTAAGATTGGCTGCCGCAGCCAGTTTTCGCCTTAACATTACGCCAAAAATGCGTATATTTTGCAAACCAATTAAGACTATGCGAAACCGCATAAATCATTATTGAAGCTGAAAAATTATGCCATGAAAAACAATGTGTTACTTTTGCCAAATATGTCTTTATACGTAACTGAAGAAACAACATTCAGCCAAGCTTTCGCAATATTTTGTGCATTACAAAATTAGTAAGCTCAAGCTTATTAGCCTTGCGTTTCTGAATTTTAATCACTTCATAACCTTTTCTTTCAAAAAAAGGCCGTGCCGTAAGGCTCACTTCTGAAGTAATTTCAGCAACGCCGAACCTGTCTGCGATATTCTCAACTTCTGAAAGAAGACATGTAGCCACTCCTCTTCCCTGCCAATCCTTATGCACAAACATGGAGTGAAGATAACCTTTTTCATTCATTGAAGAAAAGCCTATCATACAACCGTCCTCATTGAATGCCCCTACAAAATAATTCTGTGATACAAGTTCCTTAAAACGTTCAATACTGTCACCACACGAAGCCCAGTCCGCTGTTTCTTCCTCAGTATAATCCCTAAGATTTACATTCAGCACAGTTGAACGAAACAACTCCTGCATTTCATATACATCTTTTTCTCCGAGCTTACGTAGTTCGTAATCAGACTTCAACAGATTCTTCACCATTACAAATTCCTCTTCAGTTTCATTGACAATTACAAACCCAAGTTTAAGATACATTCTGACAGCATAGTTCGCTTTTTGTACGGAGAGAGAAACCCGACCATAGCCGCTGCCTTTCAGCAAATCTATCATCCGGGACATAAGAACACGCCCTATACCCTTATTTCGAAACTCTTTAAACAGTGAAATGGAAAGCGACGGAGTGTCATCGTCTACGTGCCCGTAATCGTTCATGATCCTACACCAAACGGCACCTACGACCATTCCTCCACATTCAGCAACCAAGCAATGATCGTCCTTCTTTTCTCCAAAGCCTTCTACATATACCCTCAATTCGGGCAGGTCTATAACCTCACGTGACGGAGGTTCGACACCTTCGGGAACGAAAATAGCTTCATAAAGGAAATCCTTGAGCAAAAAAGTCTCGTCAGACCGTAACGGACGGATTATGCAATTTAGTGATTTGTTCATAAACTTATTTGTCAAAAACAATTACACAAAGTTTTCTTTAAGCAGTTCATAATAATGGCAGTCAACAAACTTTCCGTTTTTGAAACAAGCATTCTTATGTATTCCGCATTTACGAAAACCCGTCTTCTCCAAAACCCGCATTGAAGCAGGATTACTTGCATAGACGTTCGCATAAATACGCACGACATCCGTACTACAAAAATAATCACTGATAGCTAACTTCAACGCTTTAGTCATAAATCCTTGACTCCAATAGGGTTCTGCTATCCAATACCCTAACTCTGCATTATAACGTTCCACGTCAAGTCCTCTCATTAAACTTATATTGCCGACCGCTTCGCCATTTATTTCTATGCAATAATTGCCCTTTTCTTCCTGATTTAGAACATGATTGATGAACTGCTGCGCATCATTTTCCGAATAAGGATAAGGCAGACTATCTCTACAATTATCCCATATTTTCTTGTTGTTGAGATATTTTGCCAAGGCAGAGACATCTGATAGAGTCCAATTCCTTATCATATAATAAACGTTTATGTACTTAACGGGATTAATACTTAAATTACAAATACGATTATGACCATGCAGTCAATCAGCGGCCACTTATGTCTCAACCAACGTTTCACCCCGACCTTAATTATTTCTGTGCTGACACAAAAACAGAATTACAACATTCTGGATATCAAAGCATTACACGGCAGGCGTAGTATTTTGCATTGAAAACGGAAGAAACATTTTCCGTTGGACACGCCATCGTGATGCAAAAGGTTAACTTTTATGTTGTAAAAGGATACCTTTTGCAAGCCAAAAGATGGCTTTTTGCAGGCCAAAAGGCAACCTTTTACAACGCAAGTTGTAGCCGGCGGCTGCGGCTATGAAATAAGATTACCGGCGCATCTCCGCGCTGGCGCCTTTCATAAGGGCCTCCACCTCACTTACCGATACCATGTTGTAGTCGCCCACGATGGTGTTTTTAAGGGCAGAACCGGCCATGGCGAAGTCAAGCATATTCTGGTCGTCGGCATAATTCTGCACGGCGTAAAGCATCGCCCCTACAAAAGCGTCGCCCACGCCCATGCTGTCGACTACATTGTTCACCTCGTAAGTACGCGACACCTTAAGGCTTCCGCCTGAATAGAGTACGCCCTCAAGGCAGTGGTGGTCTGACGTAATGGCATTGCGCATGCACATGAACAGGTGGCTGCAACGCGGCAGAAGTCCGGCCGCACGTGCGCAATAGTCCTCGTACTCGCCGGCGTCTATTCGCTCGCCTACGTTTTTCACGGTGAACGCCGGCGCCTTCAGGCCCAGTGCTTTCTCATATTCGCCCGAACTGCCGAAGATGATGTCGCTGCGCTGCATCAGCGGCACGAGTACTTCTTCGGCTGAGCGTCCGTACTGCCAGAGGTTCTTGCGGTAGTTGATGTCGCACGACACCTTGACGCCCAACCTCTCAGCCGCAGATATTGCTTCGGCGCAGACGTCGGCAAGCCCCTGCGTCAGCGAGGCGTCGATGCCCGACCAGTGGAATATCCCGGCGCCTTCAAACACCTTGTCCCAGTCAATCATGCCTGGCTTGAGCCGCGAGAAAGCGGAGTCCTTACGGTCGTATATCACAGTGGCGGGGCGCAGGTCGGCAGCCTTCTCCACAATGTATGTGCCGAGGCGCTCGCCTTTCATCATCATCACGTCCTCCGTTCCCACACCATGCTCGCGCAGCTTCATAAGGCACACGCTGCCGAGCGGATTGTCTGGCAGGGCGGTAACGAGCACCGCGTTGCCGCCGTAAGACGCTATCGAAATGGCAACGTTCACCTCGCTGCCGCCGAAGTTTGCATCGAAACTGCGTGCCTGCTGCAACCTGAGATTACCCGGAGTGGTGAACCTCAACAGCATTTCTCCGAATGTTACGATTTTCTTTCCCATAATAAGTCCTAAAGTTAAAACGGAAACAAAAAGCATCCCTTTGCTTCACACGAAGAAAAGGGATGCCTGAATATTGTGTATCGACAAGACGGTTATTTCAACAGGTTCATCGTGTCAGTGGCAATCATCAGTTCCTCGTCGGTAGGTATGACGCAAACGGTAACCTTCGAGTCGGGCGCTGAGATTACGGCTTCAACGCCCCTGATGCCCTTGTTTTTCTCCTTGTCTATCTTGACGCCCATGTACTCCATGTTCTCGCATACGGCCTCGCGCATCTCCGACTGGTTCTCACCTACACCGGCGGTGAATACAATGATGTCGCATCCGCCCATGGCTGCGGCGTAAGCGCCTACATACTTCTTTATGCGGTAGTTGTACATGTCGAGGGCGATCTTTGCACGCTCGTTGCCGGCCGCGATGGCGTTGTCAATCTCGCGCATGTCTGAAGATATGCCGGTTATGCCGAGCACACCGCTCTTCTTGTTGAGCAGGTTGGACATGCCGTCAGCGTCGAGACCAAGTTTCTTCTCCAGGAATGTTATGGCACCGCCGTCGATATCGCCGCTTCGTGTGCCCATCATGAGTCCTTCCAGCGGAGTGAGTCCCATAGATGTGTCAACACATTTGCCTCCGTCAACGGCAGCAACGCTGCCTCCGTTACCTATATGGCAGGTGATAATCTTCTTGTCGGCAGGATTTACGCCAAGGAACTCGCACACTCTCTGTGAAACATAGCGGTGACTTGTTCCGTGGAATCCGTAACGGCGCACGCCATATTTCTCATAAAGCTCATAAGGTATGGCATAGAGATATGAGTGTGCGGGCATTGTCTGATGGAAGGCAGTGTCGAACACGCCAACCTGAGGCAGACCGGGCATAAGCTCGCTTACGGCCTTAACACCCTTGAGGTTAGCCGGGTTATGCAGCGGAGCCAGGTCGATGCAAGCCTCGAAAGCCTTGAGCACCTCGTCTGTCAGCAAAACGCTCTTGTTGAATTTCTCGCCTCCGTGTACCATACGGTGACCAACGGCGTCTATCTCTTTAAGGTCTTTGATAACTCCAATCTCGGGATCAGTGAGCAGTGAGAAGATAAACTTCACTCCCTCAGTGTGCTCCGGGATGTCGTGCATTATTTGTTTTTTCTCTCCGTTAGGCAGTTTAACCTTAACAAAAGCGCCGTCGAGACCAACGCGCTCTGCTCCGCCTGATGTCATGACAGACTTGTCGTCCATGTTGTAAAGTGCATACTTGATAGACGAGCTGCCGCAGTTTAATACTAAAATTTTCATGTCGTTATTTATTTTTGAGGGAGTTAAGGAGTTATGTAGTTAAGGAGTTAAGACAATGGTCTTGCTGCGATGATGCCGCATACTATTGCAGAAAAGCGTTGTTTATTATGCCTTTGCAATATCCGTTGAGCAGCTTGCTTGTTTCTTCAAGACTTGCATAAAGACTCCTATACGTTTCTTCCGATATGTAGCTAAGGTCTTTCGACAAATGCAGATAGCACCTGCACTCCTCCAGACTGCCTTGCGCAAAATTGAGGAAGTGCAGCTTGTCAGCCTTGCCCACGCGCTTATATCCTTCGGCTATATTGGCCGGTATCGATACGGCAGCGCGCTGAAACTGCGAGCACAATCCGTATTTTTCATCTTTCGGATAATTGCCCAAGGCTTTATATACCAGCAAGACAAAATTATAAGCCTTCTGCCATGCCAATATATCCTCAAACCTAAACGTCATAGGCTAATGTCTTAACTCCTTAACTTCCTAACTCCTTAACTCCTGATAAAGGTTATTTATGCTTTCGCATCCATTGCCTGGCATGCGGTGATGGCTACCATCTTGTAGATATCGTCTACTGAGCAGCCGCGGCTGAGGTCGTTAACAGGACGGGCGATACCCTGGAGGATAGGACCGAGGGCTACGGCGTCGCCAAGACGCTGAACCAGTTTGTATGAAATGTTTCCAACCTCAAGGCATGGGAATACCAATACGTTGGCCTTGCCTGCTATCTCGCTTCCGGGAGCCTTTCTCTCGCCTACTGAAGGAACGAGGGCTGCGTCTGCCTGAAGCTCACCGTCAATCTTGAGAGCCGGGTCAAGCTCCTTAGCCAGTTTTGTAGCCTCAACCACCTTGTCGACAACTTCGTGGCTTGCGCTGCCTTTGGTAGAGAAGCTGAGCATTGCAACGCGCGGATCAGCAAAGCCAGCAACTGATTTGGCTGTCTGGGCTGTGCATACTGCTATCTGAGCCAGCTGCTGTGCATCGGGAACAGGAGTAACGGCTACGTCGCCTACAACGAGTACGCCGTTCTCGCCATACTCAGGCTGCTTTGTGATGAGCAGCATGGCACCGCTTACGCATGTGATTCCGGGAGTGCACTTGATGATCTGAAGAGCCGGACGAAGAGTGTCGGCTGTTGTGCTCAATGCTCCAGAAATCTGGCCGTCGGCTCCGTTGGTCTTGATAATCATACATCCCAGATAAAGAGGATTCTTAACCAGCTCGCGGGCCTGCTCGATGGTCATGCCCTTCTTCTTGCGAAGCTCTGCAAGCAGTGCTGCATACTCCTCGCTTTTAGGATTGTTTTCAGGGTCAACGATAGTAGCTTTGTCGATATTTTTCAGACCCCATTTCTCGGCCAGAGAATTAATCTCATCGGGGTTGCCGATAAGAATAATGTCTGCCACACCATCGGCCAGCACCATGTCGGCTGCCCTTAAAGTGCGCTCCTCGGTGGCCTCGGGGAGTACAATGCGCTGCTTGTTGCTCTTAGCGCGTTCAATAATCTGCTGAACTAAATCCATAGTTTTGTAGTTTATTAATATATTATGTGTGTTTTGTAATTTCTACTTTGCAAAAGTAGAAAAAATAATCCGAATAACATTGGGCTATTCCTTTTTTTTGATTAATTAAACGATAATAATCAAAAAGCCTGCAACGTTGGCAAAAATCAGCATCGCAAGAAGTAACGTAAAGATACAGAAAATATCTGACGACACAGTGAAGCATGAAAAAAGCCGGCACTCGCCATCGGGCACCGGCTAACGTTTTTCATCTGTATTTTTGATCGGCTGCACCGGCATCGCCATACCATCAAGGCACTGCCCACATACACCTGTATTCTAAAAGGCCACGTTTTAGCTTCTAAAAGGCCGTCTTTTACACTGCAAAAGGGCACCTTTTGGAGCCTAAAACGTGGCCTTTTGCAACGCATTGAATATCAATATGTTACGCAGACGCATTTTTATGGTCTTAAAACAGCTGTAATCATGTCAGAATTCAACATACGGACGCAGCCTCGACAAGGCCTCAGGCGTAAAGTCCTTGCAGAGTTTCAGGTCGTTGAGCGAACTAATTTTTCCATGCACTCTTCTGTATTCTATTATAGCGCGCGCCTGATAAAAGCCTATGTAAGGATGCTTGCGCAAGCTGCTCAGCGACAGTTTGTTGAGGTTGAGCCGCTTAACCACGGGATGTTTCACCACGAAATAGGCTATAGCCGACTCGGGAAAATTGCCTATCTCGCGCAACTGCTCCACGCTTACGTATCCGCCCAGCCGCTGCCCGTAGCTAACTATAGCCCGTGCAAAGCCGCTGCCTATACCCGGTACACGCTTCAGCGCTGACGTGTCGGCGGTGTTCAGCACGATGTGTTCGCCCGGCTTTATCTTCACGGGATACCTCAGCGTGTCGCGAACGGTGGCTGTTGCAGCACTCTTGCCGTACACCTCGGCAGCAGGACGAAAGTCGCCCTCAATGCGTATATACGGCTCAAGCTCCTTATATTTCTGTGCCGTAAGTCCGTAAAGGCGCGCAAAGTCGGCCTTGGTGCGGTAGACTCCGCCCTTAGCCCTGTAACGGTATATGTTTCTGACCTGCCACGGCGCAAGACCGAGAGCCAGGAGCTGAGTGCTGTCGGCCGTGTTCGGGTCAAACGTAGTAAGCCTTACCTCAGATGCCACTGCATATCCTTTGCCGCCGCTGCGTGGACGACAATAAGACTTGCCGTGCAGCTGATGTCTTTCAGCCGCTACTTGTTTGTCACCATCGGGCGTCGACAGATATCTTATGCCGACATAACCCACGCCGGCCAGTGCCACAATGAGCACCAGCAATGCCGCCACGACAAGATGGCGGTCGGTACGTTGTAAATAGAAAAAACGTCTCATAGTAATTAGATTAAAAAGGTTTTGCGCTCCACGCGCAACTCTGCGTCTGAATGATTACAGGATGCCAAACTGATGCAGGAATATGGCTGCTATGGCGGCAGGACACACATAGCGCACGGCAAAGAGATACACCTTGAAGAAGGTGCCTTTAAGTGTGCCGTGGTTTGTAAACTCGTACACTGTTATGCGCTTAGGTATGTGCCAACCGACAAACAGGCATGTAAGGAAACTGCCGAGCGGCAGGAATATCTGTGCAGTGATAAAGTCGAGACTGTCCATGAGCGACTTGCCGAAGAAGCTCAGACCGCTCACCGCACCGACAGACAGCGAGCACAGCACGGCTATGACGCAGCAGATGGCTGTAACTATCAATGACCCGCCGCGGCGCGACAGATTGAGTTCTTCGTGAAAGAATGCCGTGGCTATCTCGTGCATCGAAATTGTGGACGTCAATGCGGCAAGAGCCATGAGGGCATAGAACATGACGGATATGACATATCCGAGCGTAGGCATACCCGAAAAGGCCTGCTGAAATACGTTGGGAAGGGTGATGAAGATGAGCGACGGACCCGAGTCGGGACTCACGCCGACAGAGAATGCCGCGGGAAATATCATCAGTCCGGCAAGCACGGCTATCATTGTGTCGATAAGGGCTACCTGCACTGCCGACTTGCCGAGATTGGTCTGCCGGTTGAAGTATGACGCATAGGTGCAAAGGCACACCGAACCGAGGCTGAGCGAGAAGAACGCCTGACCGAGAGCGTCGAGAAACACGTTGGGCGTTATCTTTGTGAAGTCGGGCTTGAACAGAAACTCCACACCCTCAGCCGCACCGGGCAGAGTGCATGACGCTACGACGATGATTATCAGAAGGACAAAAAGCGCCGGCATCATAACCTTTGAGGCACGCTCTATGCCGTCGCGTATGCCGTGAGAAACGATGTAATGGGTTATAAACAAAAATGCCACAGCCCACGCCGCCGGCTTAAACGGACTGGACGAGAATGTGGCAAAATAGTTCATGATATAGTCTTTGTCTCCCTGCAGATGTTCAAGTATCGACGCAAAGAAATACTGTAGGCACCAGCCCGCCACAACGGCATAGAATCCCAGAATGATCATACCCGTAAACACGCCCATATAGCCTATAAGTCCCCACGGACGGCTGTGCGACAGTTTGATATAGGCTCGGGCGGCATTGGTGGCCGAGTTGCGCCCCACGATAAATTCGCTTATCATGCCCGGTATGCCAAGAAAAAGCACGCAGGCAAGATAAAGCAAGATGAAGGCGGCGCCTCCGTCATGGCCTGCCATATATGGAAAGCGCCACACGTTGCCCAGCCCTACCGCCGAGCCTGCCGTGGCAAGGATTATGCCAAGACGGCTTCCGAAATTTGCTCTGTCATTGTTATGCATTATTTTTAGCCGATGTTTAGATTAGTCCGAACTGATGCAGGAATATCAGAAGGATACAGACCGGACATATATATTTTATACAAAACAGGTATGTGTGAAAGAACTTGCCGCGCAGGGTGCCCCAGTTGGTAAACTCGTCGTGAACCATCTTATGCGGCAAATACCAGCCAACGAAGAGGCATGTAAAGAAGCCGCCCACGGGAAGCATTATCTGTCCTGTAAAGAAGTCGAACAGGTCGAACAGCGAGCGGCCGCCAATCTGGAGCATGTCCCACTTGCCGAGCGACAAAGAACAAACTGCTCCGATCACTGCTCCCAACGATGTTACGATAATGGCTGCGCGCTTGCGCGTGGTGTGAAACTCCTCATGGATAAATGCCGTGCTTACCTCATGAAGTGATATCAGCGACGTCAGTGCGGCAAGGGCAAGAAGGGCGTAGAACGCCAATGCCACGATATAGCCCACTATCGACAGACCCGAGAAAGCCTGCTGGAACACGTTGGGCAGCGTGATGAACACAAGCGAGGGGCCCGAGTCGGGATTGATGCCGACCGAAAAGGCAGCCGGAAATATCATGAGGCCGGCAAGTATGGCCACCATGGTGTCGATAAGGCCTATCTGTACGGCTGAACGTATAAGATTGGTCTGACGGCTGAAATATGATGCATAGGTGCAAAGGCAGCCCATGCCTATGCTGAGCGAATAGAACGCCTGGCCGAGAGCACCGAGAAACACGTCGCCGTCGACAGCCGAAAAGTCGGGCTTAAACAGGAACGAGATGCCCTTGCCCGCTCCGGGCAGCATGCACGACGAACCGACAATGACGAGCAGCAGGACAAAGAGCGTTGGCATAAGCATCTTTGAAGCTTTCTCAATGCCGCCGCGCACGCCGTGCATAATAATGAAATGGGTAAGCAACAGGATGACAACCGTCCAAAGCAACGGTTTAAAAGGGTCTTTCTCAAACGTCTGGAAATAGCCGGTGAAAAACTCGGGCGAGCCGTGGAGATGCCCCATCAGCGAGGCAAATACATACTGAAGACACCAGCCCGACACCACAGCATAATAGCCCATGATGAGAAAACCTGTCAACACGCCAAGATAACCCACAAAGGCCCAGGGCGTGCCGCCCGACAATGAGCGGTAGGCACGGGCTGTGTTTGATGCCGCGCGGCGTCCGATGATAAACTCGCTGACCATGCACGGGATGCCGAGCAGAAACACGCAACATATATAAATAAGGATAAAGGCCGCACCGCCGTGGTCGCCTGCCATGTATGGAAAACGCCATACGTTGCCAAGACCCACTGCCGAGCCTGCCGTGGCAAGTATTACTCCAAGTTTACTTCCGAAATTAGCTCTGTCTGTTTGCATAATGTATGATTTTTTATAAAAAAGCATCCGCCTTCCCTCCGTCAACCGGCAACTACGGCACATAAATCATGTGACGACAGCGATGCCATCATAAAAGGGGAATGACATTACTTTATAATTTAGCAACTAATCAGTTGCAAATTTATAAAATTTATCATACTTTTGCAGCAAAAATAAAAGTAAAGATGAAAAATATTGGCAAATATATCAGAAAATACCCTTTTTCGTGTATTTTCGTGGTCATTATATGGTATTTGTGTTTTGGCTATCCGCCACATACTCCGCTCGACCATGTGGCTTTTATAGACAAATGGGTGCACATCGCTATGTATGCCGGAACATGCACAACAATATGGATAGAATATCTCAGACGTCACCCTGTGCCCGAGAAAAAGAAACTGTTTGTATGGGCATGGCTAGCCCCGATACTTATGAGCGGACTGATAGAGATACTGCAAGAAAACTGCACCGGAGGCAGAAGAAGCGGCGACTGGCTCGACTTTGCGGCCAATTCTACAGGCGCAACGCTTGCTGCCGTTATCGGTATTCTTCTGGCAAGGTATCGCGCCAGACACTGAAAGGCGAACTGCGGAGCGATGAGTTATAAAAACGGCGGTCGCCCGTAACCTCGTCGGCAATGAAGCCGGGCTTCACGAAAGGTTCGTCCTCGCTCTGAAGTTCAACTTCTGCCATCACCAGACCATCGTTCTCACCATAGAACTCATCTACCTCAAACACATGATTGCCGCTGTTGACGAGATAGCGTGTCTTGTCTATTATTCCAGGCTCGCAAAGCTCCATAAGATGCTCAGCCTCATCAACGGTTATCTCTTTTTCAAACTCGTAACGGCTCATTCCGTTGTCGTCAGACGGGCCCTTAATGGTAAGATATCCGCGGTTGTCGCGAATACGCACCCTTACGGTACGTCCGCGCTCACTGCAGATGTAACCTTGTCGTATGCGGCTCGACGAACTCGCCTGAGCTGCATACGGCCGGCCGGCCTTGTGAACCAAGAACTTGCGTTCTATCTCCAAACCACTCATATTACATTTGGTTTATCATCAAGACAACAAGATATATGACGGCAAATATCACCAATGCCGCAAATATCCATGTTACAACTTTCTTGCCTTGTTTCTCTTCCTCTGCCTCGCGTCTTGCGCGACGTAATTTTCTGTTCTGACTCATAGCTATTATATTTAAATATTAAGGTTTTTAAAATTTTATTCTTGTAAATTCCGCATGCAACGGCAACCGTCTCACAGCGCAGCATGACTACACTGATCGCCGCACTGGTGCATAATGGAGCATAAACGAACCGCCGGAAACAGGTTCCGGCAGGCAGTATGCGACAGAGAATCACTCTTCGTCGGTTACAGGGAACTCCATAAGGTATGCCTTGATGAATCCGTCAATCTTGCCGTCCATCACACCTTCAACGTCAGATGTCTGATAGTTGGTGCGGTGGTCCTTCACACGGCGGTCGTCAAACACATAACTTCTTATCTGGCTTCCCCACTCTATCTTTTTCTTTCCGGCCTCAATCTTGGCCTGAGCCTCAAGGCGCTTTTTCATCGCACGGTCGTAGAGTTGCGATTTGAGCAGTCGCATTGCGTTGTTGCGGTTTTCGAGCTGTTTGCGGCTCTCGGTGTTCTCGATGAGGATTTCTTCCTCCTCGCCTGTGTCAGGGTCAACATACTGATAGCGCAGACGCACACCTGTCTCCACCTTGTTTACGTTCTGACCGCCGGCACCTCCTGAACGGAACAAGTCCCAGCTGACCTTTGACGGGTCGACATAAACCTCGATGGTATCGTCGACAAGAGGCGAAACGAACACGCTGGCGAAACTCGTCATGCGCTTGCCCTGGGCGTTGAACGGAGATACACGCACTAGACGGTGAACGCCGTTCTCGCTCTTCAGATATCCGTAGGCATACTCGCCGCCCTCAATCTCCATGGTTACGCTCTTTATTCCGGCCTCATCGCCTTCCTGAAGGTTGCTTATCGTCACCTTATGACCATGAGCCTCGGCCCAGCGCATATACATACGCATGAGCATCTGAGCCCAGTCCTGACTCTCAGTGCCGCCCGCACCACTATTGATTTTGAGAACACAGTCCATCGGGTCTTCCTTCTGGCGGAGCATATTCTTAAGTTCCAAGTCCTCTATAGCCTTAATCGCCTTGGCATAGTCTTCGTCAACTTCCTCCTCAGTAACCATCTGTTCATGATAGAAGTCGAAAGCCAGTTTCAGCTCATCGGCGCAAGTGCGCACTTCCTTATATCCGTCGAGCCAGCGCTGAATGCCTTTTACCTTCTTCATCTGCTCCTGCGCACGCTTCGGGTCGTCCCAAAAATCCGGCGCCTGTGTGCGGAGCTGTTCTTCCTCAAATTCTATTTTCTTCTTGTCTATGTCAAGATAATGGTGCAGTGCGTCGGCACGCTCCATCACGTCTTTCAACTGATCACTTGTTATCATCTGGTTACTTTCGTTATTTAAAATTATTTTTCAGAAGCAGCCTGCTGCTCAGCCTCAGCGTCTTCATACATTTTGTTGATAATGTCGGCATAGTTTTTATTAAGCACCTTGCGCCTTATCTTCAGCGTGTTAGTAAGTTCTCCGGCCTCCATCGTGAAGTGTTTCGGCAATATGGTGAAACGCTTGATTTTCTCATAACTTGCAAACTGCTGCTGAAGGGTCTCTATGCGCTCGGCCATCATCCTGTTGATGCGAGTATCGGCACAAAGTTCCTCACGGCTGCCATACCTTATATTATTGTTGCGTGCATATTCCTCAAGCAATGCATAATCAGGAATTACCAACGCAGAAACAAACTTGCGCTGATCGGCAATCACGGCTATCTGGTCAATAAACTTGTCGACAAGGAGTTTCGACTCTATCATCTGCGGAGCAATATATTTGCCGTTGGATGTCTTGAACAAGTCTTTTATTCTGTCTTTCAGGAACAGTTCGCCATTCTCAATATATCCGGAATCGCCCGTATGGAAGAAGCCATCTTCGTCGAACACCTCCCGGTTGAGGGCATCGCGCTTGTAATATCCTTTGGTTATGGTTGGACCCTTGAGCAGAATCTCGTCGTTCTCACCAATCTTAATTTCAAGTCCGCGTATGGGCTTTCCAACAGAACCTATGGTGAAAGGCTCGCCCTTGTGGTCGCACGACACGGTGGCAAGGCTCTCTGTTAAGCCGTATCCCACAATCATGTCTATTCCTATTGAATGGACAAAACTCTCAACCTCTTCAGACACCGTGGCACCTGCCGTAGGGAATATGTTGGGATGCTCAAGGCCAAGCTCGTTTCTGACAATGCCGAACAGTGTTCTGTTCATCAACTCATACTTCATTTTAAGGCCCAACGGCGGACGCTTGCCGCGGCTAAGATACTCGATGTTGTGCTTACGGCCGACAGTGAGAGCCTTCATAAACAGCTTACGCCTGACAGGATTTGCACGGTCTATTTTATCCTTAACGCCGGCATATACCTTCTCCCAAAACCTCGGTACCGAACTCATACAGGTAGGATGAGTCTCACGCATAGACTTCTGTATCTCCTTGGGATTGGTGTTGATGACAATCTCGGCGCCTTCAGTGAGACACAGAAACATCCATCCGCGCTCAAAGATATGAGTTATAGGCAGAAAGTTCATTATGCGGTCTTTCTCGGTTACGTGTATCACCTCATCATTAGCCCTCAATGCTGCATGAAACTGCCCGTAAGTAAGCATAACGCCCTTGCTGTCGCCTGTTGTTCCGCTTGTATAGAGAATATTGCACAAGTCGTCATCGTTAGCTTCGGCATACAGCTTTTCTACTTCCGACTGGCGCGGACTGTTTGCGCCAAGCTGCAGAAACTCGTCAAAATATATTGTATTTTTGTCATTCGGACTTATAACAACACGCTTGTCATAAACGATAATACGTTCGAGCGACGGACAATGAGCAAACACCTTGTGGGCTTTGTCATACTGCTCCTGCTCACCGACAAAGAGGAAACGCACCTGGGCATCATCAATCATATACTGAATCTGTTGCTCGCTGCTGGTGGCATAGAAAGGCACGCTGACGGCCCTTATGCCGAATGCCCCGAAGTCGGTGTACAGATATTGAAGAGAGTTCTGAGAAAACACTCCAATGTTTTCCTGAACCTTGACACCAAGATTCAGCAGAGCGTTGGACACATGCCTCACCTTGCATGAAAACTCCTTCCACGACACTGACTTCCATTGAGTTCCGCCAAAGTCACGATAAATAAGCACTCGCTTGTTTCCATACTTCTTTGCCTGTTCGTGGATTAAAACAGAAAGATGACATCTTGTCTGCATAAGCGTATTGTTTTTTGTTAGTTGCAAAGATATATTAAAATAACCATAAATACAAAAATAAAAACGGCTTTTTTGCCTTAAAAAACAATCTAAAATGAAACATTTATATTGACAAAATAAACAACCGGACAGCAACACTGCTGATAAGCGCAACACAAAGACAGCAACACACAGGAATGATATAATTGACACTTGTTTTGATTACATTTTGTTTTTACGCCAATTTGTATTAACTTTGCGCTGAATTTATTACATTATGAACAAGCCACAGGCTGATGATAAGCCACGAGGCGCAACCTCTTTTAAACTATTATGACATACACTGAATATCTGAACGATGCCGTAGAGTTGCTGAAAAAACTGATAGCCACGCCATCGGTAAGCCGTGATGAAAGCAAAGCTGCCGACATAATGGCCGGAACTGTCAGCGAATACGGATATGAATATTGCCGCGAAGGCAACAATATATGGATTAAAAGCAGCGGATTTGACAGTTCAAAACCTACGCTGCTGCTAAATGCCCACATCGACACGGTGAAGCCCGTAAGCTCATGGACACGCGACCCATTTGTGCCTGAAATTTGCGACGGCAGACTTTATGGCCTGGGAAGCAACGACTGTGGCGGCGGTCTCGTAGCACTTCTGCAGACATTCAGGTATATAACTTCGCATAAACAGAACTACAACACGATATGGCTGGCGTCGGCTGAAGAAGAAGTTTCTGGCGAAAACGGCATAAGACGCGTGCTGCCAATGCTGCCTGAAATAACAGCGGCAATGGTGGGCGAACCCACCGGCATGCAGCCAGCCATAGCCGAAAAGGGACTGATGGTGATAGATGCCACAGCCAAAGGCAAATCGGGACACGCAGCAAGAGGCGAAGGCATCAACGCAATATACGAGGCTTTGGACGACATTGAATGGCTGCGCAAATACAAGTTTGAAAAGGTGAGTCAGCTGCTTGGCCCTACGGTAATGAACGTTACAATAATAAATGCAGGCACACAGCACAACGTCATACCTGATGAATGCAAGTTTACTATAGACATCAGAACGAACGAATATTATAAAAATGAGGAAGTGTTTAATTTTCTTTCGTCCAAAATGAAGAGCGGACTGAAGGCGCGCTCGTTCCGCCTGTCGTCATCACACATCAGTCCTAACAGCCCGCTGATAAAACGATGCATGACAATGGACATGAAACCGTTCGGCTCGCCCACCCTTTCAGACCAGGCACTAATGCCGTTTCCGTCATTCAAACTCGGACCGGGCGAATCATCGCGCTCACATTCTGCCGATGAATATATATGCATCAACGAAATTGACAAAGCCATCAGAACATACATAGATCTGCTCGACGGCGCCGACATTTAGATTCTACAGACGGCATAAAACGCACTTTTATGTAAAAAAATGTATATCAAGTGGGTGCAAAAGTAAATTATATGGCCTAAAAAACCTACAAATTACAGGCCAACAAGTTTCTTTTTGTGAACTAAAAATACATTTATCCAAGACAAATGAAACATCTTTCCGGAGAATAGTCTATGAATGAGATAAAATCATCTGCCATATGCAAAAAAATGTCCAATAAGAATCTAACATGTTAAATTAAACTACAAACGATAATTTTATTTGGAAATAAAAACCAAATTCGCTACATTTGCAATTATAAATAATCCCAATAAAATATGAAAAAACTTTTTTTTACCTTATCAATGGCACTAATGTCAACATTGGTGTTTGCCGTCCCTGCAAAACGAGGACTTTGGAAGACGGTGAAAATGGCTGACGGAACAGAAGTCAGAGTGGAATTACGTGGTGATGAATTCTGCAACTACTGGCAGGCAGAAGACGGACGCAAGTTCGTCAAGAATAGCAACACGGGATTCTTCGAGCTTGCCGACATGGATAAGATGAAGGCTAATGCAGATAAGTTGAGACTTTCTGCTCGACGTAACAAAAAAAATATTGATACAAGAGCTGTCATTGGAGGAGATCATCAGCCATATGTCGGTAAGAAAAAAGGTCTTATCATACTTGTACAGTTTGCCGACATGAAGTTCTGGGATGATCATACGCCTGAACTTTACAATCGCATAGCAAACGAAGAAGGCTTCAACGAGATGGGCTTTAACGGAAGTGTAAAAGACTATTTTAAGGCACAGAGCTACGGACAATTTGAACTCGACTTCGACATCGCCGGTCCTGTAACAATGCTCAACAATTATGCTTATTATGGTGCTCATACCAACGGAAGTCAAGATAACGGTCCAGCATTAGGCGAAATGGTTATGGACGCATGTAAGTCTGTTGACGCAAATATTAACTTTAAGGACTACGACTGGGACGGCGACGGAGAGGTTGATCAGGTGTTCATTCTGTATGCCGGACATGGTGAGGCATCATGGGACGACCCCAACACTATATGGCCGCATGAATGGAACCTCCGTTCTGCCATAGGACGCACACTCACCCTTGACGGCGTTAAGATAGACACATACGCCTGCAGCTGCGAGCTTGGCATAAACACTTCTAACCGCAGTGAATGCATTGACGGTATAGGTACAATATGCCACGAGTTCTCTCACTGCCTTGGTTTTGCCGATATGTATGACACATCTTACAGCGGCAATTATGGTATGGGCGAATGGGACATCATGGATCAGGGAAGCTACAACGGCAACGGATATCTTCCAGCCAACTACACAAGTTACGAGCGTATGTACGCAGGATGGATTGAGCCTATAGAACTCAAGGAGAACTGCAGTGTAAACAACATGACTCCACTTTCTGAAAAAGGTGAAGCATACATCATATATAACGACAACAACAGTGATGAGTATTATCTGCTTGAGAACAGACAACGCACCGGCTGGGATGCGGGACTGCCTAACTCAGGACTTCTTATCCTGCATGTTGACTTCGATGCCTCTGCATGGAGACAGAATATTGTAAACAGTACATCACGCCAGCGCTGCACAATATTCCTTGCCGACAACGATCCTTCTTCAAGAAACACTGCCGGCGACATCTATCCTTATGGATACAACAACAGCCTGACTAACACTTCTACACCTGCCGCAACACTTAACAATATGAACACAGATGGTTCAAAATACATGAACAAGTCTGTTAAAAATATCACGAGAAACGGCGACGGCACAATGTCGTTCACATTTGAAAATGAGAACAACAACACCAACGACTATCAGTTGCCTGAATCATACATATTCTACGAGTCATTCGACAAGTGTGACGGTCAGGGAGGAAACGACGGCAACTTCAGCGCAACAACATCTGGCAGCGTACAATACGACAACGACGGATGGAAGTCTACAAGTTCACGTCAGGCTCTCAAGTGCGCACAGTACGGTTCAAGCATGATTGCCGGAAGCGTAACAACTCCAGAGATTACCATCAACGGAACATGCCAGATACAGTTTAAGGCTGCTCCTTATGCAAACGAGGCTAACAACATATACATTGAGGTACAGGAAGGCGACGGCACCCTGTCTAAGAATACATTCGTGCTCAAAGCTAACACATGGTCTGCATACAGCGCTGACATTACAGGCAGCGGACCTTGCAAGCTCAGATTCTATGTAAGCTCTGGCCGTTTCTACCTCGACAAGGTTTGTGTAAGCGATGGCTCTACAACAGGTATCAACAGTGCTGTTAACGACAATAAGGTTAACGATAACCGCATCTTCAGCATCGACGGACGCTATATGGGCAAAGACTTCAACAGTCTGAAGAAAGGTATCTATATCATCAACGGAAAGAAAATTGTCAAATAACAATTTGTAATCAACATAAAGGGGCGGGCATCATAGTCCGCCCTTTTTCATTAACTACCATACTGTAAGGCTGCAACAGTCACGGCCGAAAACTTAAGACAATGACAAATCGCTAATATCTCTAAAAACTATGATTAAGCTTACTTATATCTTCCACAGTTGCTTCATGCTTGAGACCGAACAATGTGTTCTGATATTCGACTACTGGAAAGATTCGCCTGAGGGCGATGTGAAAAAAATGCTCGAACACACCGGCAAAAGAGTTTACTTCATGGCAAGCCACTTTCACGAAGACCATTTTAACCCCGAAATAATAGCAATGAACGTGCCGAATGGAGATAAGAGGATAATACTCTCACGCGACATAATAAGACGCCACAGAGCTAAAGGAACCGATGCCGACGTTATTATGCGCAAAGGCGACGTTTACAACGACGAATATATAAAAATAAAGGCCTTCGGATCTACCGACGCAGGAGTGTCGTTCATGCTTGAGACTGACGGAAAGAAGATATTTCATGCAGGCGACTTGAACAACTGGCATTGGGAAGACGAGTCAACGCCACAGGAAGTTAAAAAGATGGAGGGCGACTTCAAGGCTGTGCTGCGCGACATAAAGGCTGAATATCCGGCTGTCGACCTGGCTATGTTTCCCGTTGACCCGCGCCTCGGAACAGACTTTGCACGCGGCGCACGCCAATGGCTTCAGACCATAAAGACAACATATCTGGCACCTATGCACTTTCCGCCGGCAAGAGAAAAAGCCATGACATTCGGAAAAGAAGCCGAAATGTGCGGCACGAAGTTTCTATACATCAGACATGAGGGCGAGCTTATTGCAACTATATAAGCAGCCTTCACACCGTTATCCTTACGTCAGAAAACTTACGGACAGACAACGAAAAAGGCGCGCACCTGCCATATCGTACAGGTTACGCGCCTTTAAATATATTACATTATGAGAACTTTGCCTATATTTTTATGCGTCAATGTTTGCGTAAGTCGCATTCTGCTCAATAAACTGGCGGCGCGGCTCAACGTCATCGCCCATCAGCATTGAGAATATCTCGTCGGCCTCGGCAGCGTTCTCTATCGTAACCTGCTTCAGCAGGCGTGTCTCAGGATTCATGGTAGTGTCCCAAAGCTGCTCAGGATTCATCTCACCCAAACCTTTGTAACGCTGCGTGTGTATACTCTTGCCGTCCTCAACACCGTTGCCGTATTTGTCGAGGAATGCCTGGCGCTGCTGGTCGGTGTAGCAATACTCCTTAACCTTGTTCTTGTAAGTGCAGAGATAAAGCGGCGGAGTGGCTATATACAGGTGTCCGTCCTGAATAACCTTCGGCATGAAACGATAGAAGAGAGTCATGATAAGGGTGTCGATGTGTGAACCATCGACATCGGCATCGGTCATTATTATTATCTTGTCGTAACGCAGCTTGTCGATGTTTGCCTCCTTGTCGTCCTCGCCGTCAACGCCGAAGCGCACGCCGATACTCTGGATGATGTTCATAACCGACTCGCTCTCGAACACCTTGTGCCACATAACCTTCTCCACGTTAAGAATCTTTCCGCGCAGAGGCAATATAGCCTGTGTGTAACGGTCGCGGCCCTGCTTTGCCGAGCCGCCTGCCGAATCTCCCTCGACGAGGAATATCTCACATTCTTTCGGGTCTTTGTTTGAACAGTCGGCAAGTTTGCCGGGCAGTCCGCCTCCGGTCATAGGATTCTTGCGCTGAACGCTCTCACGCGCCTTGCGCGCAGCTATACGTGCCGTTGCTGCCAGTATCACCTTGTCGCAAATCTGCTTAGCCTCCTTAGGATGCTCCTCAAGATAATATGAGAGAGCCTCTGAAACGGCCTGCTGAACGGCTCCAGTAACCTCGCTGTTGCCCAACTTGGTCTTTGTCTGGCCCTCAAACTGAGGCTCGGCCACCTTTATTGAGATTACGGCAGTAAGGCCCTCACGGAAGTCTTCGCCAGCAATCTCTATCTTTGCTTTCTCAATCTGTTTTGATATAACGGGATCATTGTCGGCATACTTTTTCAATGTACGTGTAAGCGCCATGCGGAAACCTACAAGATGCGTACCGCCTTCAATGGTGTTGATATTGTTTACATACGAGTGTATGTTCTCACTGTAGTCGGTGTTGTACATCACAGCCACCTCGATAGGTATGCCCTGCTTCTCTGTCTTCAGATATATAACATCGTCAAACAGGTGCGTGCGGTGACGGTCGATATAGCGCACAAACTCTTTCAGTCCGTCTTTTGCATGGAACACTTCCTGTCTTGTCTTTCCCTCCTCATCGGGACGCAGGTCTGTCAGCGTAATCTTTATGCCGGCGTTAAGATATGCCAGCTCGCGCATACGCTTCGCTATGATGTCGTATTTATATACCGTTGTGGTGAATATCGTCGGATCCGGCCAGAACTGCTGACGGGTTCCGCGCAATTCGGTTTCGCCGACAACCTTTACAGGATAGAGCGGCTTGCCTTTTTCATATTCCTGCTGATAAATTTTTCCGTCGCGGAACACCTGTGAGAGCATATGGGTTGACAATGCGTTGACACAAGATACACCCACGCCGTGAAGACCTCCTGAAACCTTATATGAACCTTTGTCGAATTTACCGCCGGCATGAAGCACTGTCATTACCACTTCAAGAGCCGACTTATGCAGTTTCTTGTGCTCATCCACCGGAATACCACGGCCGTTGTCTTGCACGGTTATAGAATTGTCCTCGTTTATAGTAACTTCTATGTGGGTACAGAATCCGGCCATAGCCTCATCGATAGAGTTGTCTACGGTCTCGTTCACCAGATGGTGAAGACCCTTCTCGCTGATGTCGCCTATATACATCGCCGGGCGCTTGCGCACTGCCTCCAGTCCTTCAAGCACCTGTATGTTACTGGCTGAATAATTATTCTCGTTGATTTGATTTTCTGCCATTTCGCTTCAATGTAAATTATCGTGCAAATATACTAAAAAATCACGACACTGCGAAGGCTTTTAACCATAAAAAAGTGAAATAGCGGTGTTTATCTACACTGTTAAGTGTTCATCTCATACGGCACACTCCACAGCCCCGGCCACACGCCACAGGCACACACATAACAGCCACATGAAACGTAATATAATTTCATCTGCAATTCACCGTTACGGCCATTGGACAAAGGCTGTATACAACAGAAAAAAGGGCCGTAATCAATTAAGATTACAGCCCTTATTGTCTCTTATTTATAATTTAACTTATCCTAACTTGCTGATGTGGCACGCCAACTTTGACTTCAGATTAGAAGCTTTGTTCTTGTGGATGATATTGGTCTTAGCCAATTTATCAAGCATCTTCTGTACACTAGGATACAGCTTCAGAGCCTCTTCCTTGTCTGTTATAGCGCGCAGCTTACGCACTGCATTACGCATAGTCTTTGCATAATATCTATTGTGCAATGTTCTTTTCTTGTCCTGACGGATTCTCTTAACTGATGATTTGTGATTTGCCATCTTTGTTATTATTCCTTTTTATTTTGTTAGTAGTCCCTAGGAGAGTCGAACTCCTCTTTAGAGAATGAAAATCTCTCGTCCTAGCCGATAGACGAAGGGACCATGTGATAAATTTGCGGTGCAAAGGTAGAGGTTTTATTTTAAACTTCCAAACTTTTTCAAGACTTTTTTCGCAAAAACCATAAAATTCTTGTATTTTTGCAGATATGCTAACAAAAACAAGGGCTATAGTGCTCCATTCGTTCAAATACGGCGAGCAGCAGATGATTGTTGATTTTCTCACCGAATCGTGCGGCAGAACGTCGTGCATCATACGTATTCCGACGTCGGCAAGGGGCAAACTGAAGAAACAATACTTCCAGCCGCTCTTCATTCTCGACACTGACATAGACATACGGCAGAACGCCAACCTGCAGCGACTCAAGGACGCGCGCATAGCCGTGCCATTCACATCCATACCGTTCAACCCGTATAAGACAGCCATTTCGCTGTTCATGGCCGAGTTTCTGCGCTGCACAACGCGCCGCGAACAGACCGACCCTACTACATTCTCATATATTGAGAACAGCATAAGGTGGCTCGACGGATGCGGCGAGGGCTTTGCCAACTTCCACATTGTGTTCATGATGCGACTTTCAAGGTTTCTCGGATTTTATCCTAACACCGACAATTATGAGCCGGGCGACTGGTTCGACATGAGGGGCAGCTGTTTCTGCCGTCAGCGCCCGATGCACGCTGACGTACTGGAGCCTGACGACGCCCAAAAGATTGGTCTGCTGTTGCGCATGAACTATGCCACGATGCACCTTTACCGCATGTCGCACACCGACCGCAACAGGATGGTCGACGCCATAATAAGCTATTACCGCATACACATGCCCGGACTGCCCGAACTTAAATCGCTCCAGGTGCTAAAAGAGCTGTTCAGTTGAATTAAGAAGTAAAAATTAAGAATTAAGAAAATTACCAATGTCGCAAACGCAGAACATTATTTCTTTATTCAAAAATAACTTTTTGCTGATCGACAAATTCTGCATGAACTAATCTTACAAGATTCTGTTTTCGTCTTTCCGCTTTTCACAAAACAGCAGACTGACATCAAATCATTATACAAATGTTCCGGCAGACTATAAATCAGCCGGAACATTTACGTTATTGCTATATATGCAATACAAAGTATTCACCATAGCGTTTTTGTAACAAGATAACATTTAAATTCTTCACTCTTCGCTTTTCACCTTTCACTTATATTCATATTCCCACTCCCAGTGTAAAGAATGCGCCGTTGTATGAGCCAATGCCTGCTGTACGCGAACTCATGTGACGGAAACTTACGCCGAAATCAAACTTCATTGGGCCCCGCCCCACCCTGAACATAACGCCAAGATCGTAGGCAACATTTTTCCAGTCGGCTTTGCCTACACTCGTCGACACCGTACCGCGAAGGTCTATGGCCGTAACGTCATCTTTATAGAACGTATATCCCAAACCTCCACCAAGATTCTGCGAAGTGACGTAAGTTTTCAGTCCCTCGGCGTCGCTGTGGCCGTAGATGCTCTCGCCATGCAGAAAGGCATACAATCGCGGAACAAACTTATAACCTATGTCGGCATTGAGCGTAAGCGGATGTACATTGTCGCATCCCGTTCCTGCACTGACTCCAAGATTTATATACAATTTATCTACAAAACTCTTTTCGTTCGACGCATTCTGCGCTCCGGCTGTAGCCATGGCCATAAGAAGAGCCAATAAGAACAATATCTTTTTCATAATAAAAATAATTTTAGATTGTACTTTTATCATGAAACGTACAGCACGCCATATCGTGACATCGTTTTTAATAAATTAACATTTATGTTCCAACCAAGACAGTCATAATGCTTGAGCGCACGAAAATCCGCCCCACATTTCTATTATGAATCATTTTATAATAATCCACATGATCATCCGGACACGCCTCAGGCGTATACCACTATGGATATTAAGTCTTAAATCACTCTGTTTTCGCTCCTTTTGGCGTAGGCAAAAAATATGATATGACAGTAAGGACAAGTATGAAAATCCAAAAGGCATTCAAATTTGACTCCACCGCATAACTTACAGCCACGCCTATAATACTGATGACAATATCTACAACCGAAAAAACTGATCTTGACGTATAGCGCGAAAGGAAACCGCGCGCATCCTTAGCCAAATTTCTTGCCAAGGACACAATCAGCAACACAATACACAAGACTATCAATCCCCAAACAGCATAATCCACCATTGGCATGCCGGCGAACAGCGGCTCTATGGCAAACAAAAGAAGAAAAACACTGAAAATTATTTCAGTCTTGCCGGTCTTTAAATCTACTTTTCTCATAGGTTTTCGGTTTTTAAGGTGAGTTCTATCAATTCAATTTATCCTCTTGTATCAGACAGCAGAACTCTTTAA
>ENA-ORRI01000103-ORRI01000103.1-human-gut-metagenome-genome-assembly--contig:-NODE-103-length-51869-cov-11.3222_pt1 | contig 51869 bp, 42 predicted proteins | sample MGYA00242172_ERZ509128 | MGnify/ENA primary metagenome ERZ509128 (study PRJEB26280, sample SAMEA2338623) | human gut metagenome | biome: human gut; feature: human-associated habitat; material: faeces... | reverse complement strand
TATTCCGGGGCTATTTGATTAATTGTTTAACTCGTCCCATTTTAACGGGACACTAGTGCCGAAAAATAAAAAATAACGGCAAACCACATAAAAATATCGCGGCAAAACCTTATCTTTGCAGCGATATTTTTTTATTTTATAAAAACTGAAAATGCTTATGAAAAATAACAGAATAACCGAACTTTTCGGCATTGAATATCCTGTTGTTCAGGGCGGTATGGTATGGTGCAGCGGCTGGCGACTGGCTTCTGCAGTGAGCAATGCCGGCGGTCTGGGACTGCTCGGAGCCGGATCAATGCACCCGGAGACACTGCTTGAGCACATAAACAAGATGAAAGCTGCAACCGACAAGCCGTGGGGCGTGAATGTTCCGCTGATGTATCCCGAGATAGACAGACTCATGAAAATGATAATCGACGAGGGCGTCAAGGTTGTATTCACGTCGGCAGGCAGTCCGAAGAAGTTTACGCCGATGCTTCACGAAGCCGGAATAAAAGTGGCACACGTAGTGTCGAGCAGCAAGTTTGCCGTGAAATGCGAAGAGGCAGGCGTCGACGCAATCGTTGCAGAAGGCTTTGAGGCGGGCGGACACAATGGACGCGAAGAGACAACAACGATGACTCTTATACCGCAGGTGCGCAAGGCAACAACCAAACCGCTCATTGCCGCAGGCGGAATAGCTTCGGGCGAGGCTATGCTCGCAGCCATGGCTCTCGGCGCAGAAGGCATACAGGCAGGCACACTGTTCGCACTTACTGAGGAGAGTTCGGCATCTGAAGAATTTAAGAAGAAATGCACAGAACTTGCCGAAGGCGACACCATGCTGTGTCTTAAGAAGATTGCCCCCACCCGACTAATAAAGAACGACCTTTACACAAAGGTTGCAGAGGCTGAAGACAAGGGAGCCACAGCCGACGAACTGCGCGAGATACTCGGCAGAGCGGCATCAAAACGAGGCATATTCGAGGGCGACATGGAGAGCGGCGAATTGGAAATAGGTCAGATAGCTTCTGACATAAAGTCGATAAAGCCCGTAAGCGAAGTGATGAAAGAACTCATCAGCGGCTTTGAAAAGGCTAAAGAAAGAGTTGCACAACTGTAAACGGCAACGCCCGTTTTTACCTTTTTTAGTGGCAGGACCTTTTGTTCTGCCACTAAAAAAAAATACACCAACAAAACAATTTGTCATCCTCAACATAATTACACCGCAGCCTAACGACGCTGCCGGATGATGTCAAGGATGACAAATAAAACAATCAGACAATATCACGACGGAAATCAGTCCGAACGCAAACAATCATTTTAACTCAACTTAGCTTTAAGCCATCTTCCGCTGAACAGACGCCACAAGAATATGGCTCCGCGCAGCGTAAGCTCTATTGCCATGGCCATCCATACACCGCGCAGACCGTAGATTGGGGCAAGATAAGCGGCGAAAGTAAGACGGACAAGCCACATGCTGGCAAGGTTCATGCAGGCCGGAACCAGCGTGTCGCCGGCTCCAAGACAAACGCTATAGGCCACTATCGAGGCGGCAAACATAGGCTCGGCAAACGCCTCTATACGCAAAGCGCCCACACCAAGCTCGCGAATCTCGTCAACGGGCGTCATTATTCCTATCATCTGCGGTGCAGTGATATACATCACGACGCTGATGGCAGCCATTACTATCATGCCAAGGAAGACGGTGCGATAAGCAAAGCTGCGCGCAAGTCGCGGCTGCCCAGCACCAATGCTCTGCCCTACAAGCGTCGTGGCAGCCTCGCCAATGCCGTATCCCGGCATGTAGCAAAGGCTCTCGGCAGCAATGGCAAACGTGTTGGCCGCTATGGCGAAGTTGCCAAGCGGGGCAACAATCATCGTACTTACAATCTGCGCTCCGCTCATCATGAGATACTGCGCACCCATCGGCATGCTTATTTTTGCGGCATTGCGAAGATAGTTCCACAGCGGCGCAAAGCTCCATTTCTCCTTGTTAAGCGACAATTCCGGCGACTTTCGTGTGGCAAACCATATAAGCATCACACCCGTTACGATGTATGCAAGCGCCGTACCCAAGGCTGCTCCAGCCACACCCATGCCCATGCCGGGCATATAAATGCTGTGACCAAGCACACTTATATGTCGCGAACTGAATATAAGAAAATAGTTGAACACAATGTCCAGCACACACATAAGAATGCTCATGGCGCTTGGCACACGCATGTTTCCCGAACTCTTGAGCATGCTCGACGACAGGATGCCTATCTGAAACACAGGCAGCGACATGCAATAAATAGCGAAATAGCGCGAAGCATCAGGCGCGATGTCGGCTCCTCCGCCAAGCCACAGCGGTAGCGGACCGGCTATGCAAAGGCAAACAGACGTAAGAATTATGGTGAGCAGAGCCGTCGCCATAATGCCCTGACGAAACACTTGACGGGCCTTGTAAAAGTCGTTGGCACCGATAAAGTGAGCAGCCTGAACCGAAAAGCCCATTGCCGCTGCCGACGTTATGCCTCCAAAAAGCCACGTTGTTGACTGCACGATGCCTATAGACGCCGAGGCCCTGGCACCCAAATAGCCAACCATCGACGCGTCAATATAAACCATCATGGTGTTGGTAAGCTGTGCCAGGATTGACGGCACACTGAGCTGGACTATCAGATTCAACTTCTGACGGCCGTCCATTGTCTGGCCGTTGCGTATCATGGCCAGAAGATCATTTCCTTTATTTGCTGAAAACATCCTGCGAAATTAATACTTTTACTACAAAAACACAAAATAGAGGACAAAAAAACGCGGAAATCTTTTTAACAAAGACTCTCGCGCAAGTTATTAACCTAAATCTAAATTTCTCAAAATAATGGAGGCTCATGCAAATTAGTTTCCAATGCTTTCCCTCACCCCCAATACCTGTTGCTGTATTCACAGCAAACAGGGTTAACATCAGTGTTACCTTAAACTAATCTTTTTTACCTTACTACCTATGAAAATTTTTCGTGCCTCTCGGCATCTTTGTTATCCTTTGTCAAACAATCTTTCTTTATTACCTTACTTTATACCTATCAATTATTAATACCTATTGTTTTGTTTTGACGATGCAAAGATACTGCTGTTTGCGTACACAGACAAATAAATCGACATGTTTTTGCACATATTTCCATGTTTTTTGACATAAATCAAAATCAACACATACAAAACTGATTTTTACAACTAATTTGATTACACATAAAGCAAAACAGCGTCGGTTTTACTCCAAAACAAATGTGCAACCGGGCAAACATCAATGCATGCACAAGCAAGCTAAACGCATGCGGAACATAAAGCCGCGGCCATACACACACAAGCAACACCCACACTACATACATCAACGGCACACCAATATATATAATAATGTGAAAGGGGCGGAAACAGCCAACTGCTGTCCGCCCCTTCAATATAATAATTATGTAAACATTACTTGGTTATCCACATGCCACGCTTTGCATACCATGGGTCAGGAGCAACTCCCGCACGATAATAAGCTACGAGAGAAATATCGAAAATCAGAGTGCTGTAAGCAGGTATCGACGTTGTGGCAGTAGTGCCGTAACCCATCTGATAAGGAATATACACACGCCAGCGGTCGCCGATGTGCATATACTGCAGCGCTGTAGCAAATCCGTCTATCAGACTGCCGACATAAAGCTGCGACGGCATTGCCGTCTGAGGATTAAAGTCGCCTGTATAGCTCTGGTCGAAGACATATCCGTCGGGATAAGACGTAGAAGGCAGAAGTCTTCCACGATAATTCACCAGCACCGAGTCGGTGAATATCGGACATCCGCTTCCCGTTCCTTCCTCGAGCACCTCAACAACAATGTTGTCGGTGCTGCTCACGGGAATAGTATCTTCCAGCGTGTAGTTTCTGATAATCTTCCAACTGCCGTCCTCAACGCTTTTTGCCTTTTCGTAGATATTGTCAAAATAGGTTTCGTTGCGGTTCTTCCAGTCGGGAAACTCCTCCACCGTGTCGTCGCTCTCGCTGCATGCCATGAAACACAGCGGCGCAAGCATGAGCATCAAAAGGGCCAGAATGTTATATTTCTTCATTTACTGAATCTTTTTAAGAAGACTTGTTATGCTTACTTTATCTTCGATAAGACCGCGCAGGTCGGCTATGTTTACTCTCTCCTGCTCCATTGTGTCGCGGAAACGCAGTGTGACAGTGTTGTCCTTCAGGCTGTCGTGGTCAACAGTTACACAGTAAGGTGTGCCGATGGCATCCTGGCGGCGATAGCGCTTGCCGATAGAGTCTTTCTCGTCATAATGGCAGTTGAAGTGGAACTTCAGGTCGTTCATTATCTCGCGTGCCTTCTCCGGCAGTCCGTCTTTCTTAACAAGCGGCATCACGCAGAGCTTGACAGGAGCGAGAGCTGCAGGCAGCTTGAGCACAACGCGTGTCTCGCCGTTCTCGAGTTTCTCCTCGCAATAAGAGTGGCACATAACCGAAAGGAACATACGGTCAACGCCGATAGATGTCTCGATGTCATACGGAGTGTAGCTCTCGTTGGTCTGCGGGTCGAAGTATTTGATAGACTTGCCTGAGAATTTCTCATGCTGCGACAGGTCGAAGTCGGTGCGGCTGTGTATACCCTCAACCTCCTTGAATCCGAACGGCATCTTAAACTCGATGTCGGTTGCTGCGTTTGCATAGTGGGCAAGCTTCTCGTGATCGTGGAAACGATAGTTCTCTGCGCCGAATCCGAGGGCCTGATGCCATTTCATACGAGTCTCCTTCCATTTCTGGAACCACTCCATTTCAGTTCCCGGCTTAACGAAGAACTGCATCTCCATCTGCTCAAACTCGCGCATACGGAAGATAAACTGGCGTGCAACAATCTCGTTGCGGAAAGCCTTACCTATCTGTGCTATACCGAAAGGTATCTTCATGCGGCCTGTCTTCTGCACGTTCAGGTAGTTTACAAATATACCCTGTGCTGTCTCAGGACGCAGATAAATCTTGCTTGTGCTGTCGGCTGTAGAACCCATCTCGGTTGAGAACATCAGGTTAAACTGGCGCACGTCGGTCCAGTTCTTTGTTCCGCTGATCGGGTCAACGATGCCTTCGTCGAGAATAATCTGCTTCAGCTCGTCAAGATTCATGGCGTTCATAGCCTCGCTGTAACGCTCGTGCAGTGCGTCACGCTTCTTCTGATTGTCGAGCACACGCGGATTGGTCTCGCGGAACTTAGCCTCATCAAAAGCCTCGCCAAATTTTTTGCGTGCCTTCTCAACCTCCTTGTTTATCTTTTCCTCGTATTTTGCTATCTGGTCTTCAATAAGCACGTCGGCGCGGTAGCGCTTCTTTGAGTCACGGTTGTCTATGAGCGGGTCGTTGAAAGCGTCAACGTGTCCTGATGCCTTCCATATAGTCGGGTGCATAAAGATAGCCGAGTCGATGCCCACGATATTCTCGTGAAGCAGCACCATGCTCTTCCACCAGTATTCCTTAATATTGTTTTTCAGTTCAACACCGTTCTGTCCGTAGTCATAAACTGCGGCCAATCCGTCATAGATGTCGCTGCTCGGGAACACAAATCCGTACTCCTTGCAGTGAGACACTATTTTCTTAAAAACATCTTCTTGTGCCATTGTTATATATTTACCTTAAATTTAAATTCACAGAAAAGCCCTCCATGAGGGCTGCAAAAAGTAACCGTATGAACACGATTTGAGTGCAAAGATAATGCAAAGCTACCGAAACACAAAACTTTTTCACACACATTATTATATTTATTTTATTGTCTGCCCATGACGGCCGTATACAGATGCGGGCACTGGCGTTAGATTTATTTAACACGGCAGAGGCTTACTGATTTTCATTTTTCATTACATTTTAATTTTGTAAAATAGAAAACGCCGGCCGTAAAACATCCGTCTTTCAACTATAAAAAGTTTATTTTTCAGCCAAATTTTTATTGTTTTATGCTGAAAATGCTGCCGTTTCAGGTGCAAGACATGGCCTTTTGACACACAAAACACGGCCTTTCATGCTGCAAAAGGCCATGTTTTACATTCTAAAAGGCCGTCTTTTACATATCAGCCGCATACGTCCCATTGTGGATAACTTCATAAACAACTGATTGACAACGATTTACAGAAATCACGATTTTCATCGGCTTTTCATGTCCGAAGCCCGTTCCGCCGACACCACGGCCATTCTGAGAGCCTTAAACGGACGATTTAGCGCAATCTGCGTTAACGTTATTTAACCTCGCGACAGGCACATTAAGCCTCGTGCAGACATAGGGGCGCAACGCCTACACATATATAAAAAATAAAATATTTATTTTGTATTGTCTCCGATTTTAGCTATCTTTGCGCAAGATAAGCCGCTTGCCGGCATCAAGCTAAAACAAGCCGGGCTGAAAAGCCACACCTATTAGCATTATCTTTTGTACAGATACACATCATCATGGACGACAATATTAAAGACCCCGAAAACATAGAAGAGCAGGACATGCCCATTCAGGACGACAACAGCAACGAAGAACCGGAAAGCCATTCTGACTATAAGCCGGCCAACAGGTTTGACGCCTCAGCCGTACATCATCTTAGCGGAATGTATCAGAACTGGTTTCTCGACTATGCCTCTTATGTCATCCTCGAGCGTGCTGTGCCACATATCGAAGACGGACTGAAGCCCGTACAGCGGCGCATTCTGCACTCTATGAAGCGCATGGACGACGGACGTTACAACAAGGTGGCCAACATTGTGGGCCACACCATGCAGTTTCACCCTCACGGCGACGCCTCTATAGGCGACGCGCTCGTGCAGCTCGGGCAGAAAGACCTGCTCGTTGACTGCCAGGGTAACTGGGGAAACATTCTTACGGGCGACCGTGCCGCAGCGCCGCGATACATCGAGGCTCGCCTGTCTAAGTTTGCGCTCGACGTGGTGTTCAATCCTAAGACCACCGAATGGCAGCTGAGCTACGACGGCCGTAACCGCGAGCCTATCACTCTGCCTGCCAAGTTTCCGCTGCTGCTTGCTCAGGGTGCCGAGGGAATTGCCGTAGGATTGTCGTCAAAGATTCTACCTCACAACCTCAACGAGATATGCGACGCCGCCATAAGCTATCTGCACGGCGAGCCGTTTACGCTCTATCCCGACTTCCCCACCGGCGGAAGCATAGACGTGAGCAAATACAACGACGGACAGCGAGGGGGCACGCTGAAGGTGAGGGCAAAGATAGAAAAGCTCGACAGCAAGACGCTCGTGATACGCGAAATACCTTTCGGCAAGACCACAACTACGCTTATCGACTCGATACTTAAGGCCATCGAGAAGGGCAAGATTAAGGCACGCAAGGTGGACGACAACACTGCCGCACAGGTGGAGATACAGGTTCATCTGGCTCCCGGAGTGTCGTCAGACAAGGCCATCGACGCCCTTTATGCCTTCTCTGACTGCGAGATAAACATCTCGCCCAACTGTTGCGTCATTGAGGACAACAAGCCTAAGTTCCTTACCTTGAGCGACGTGCTGCGTCATTCGACCGACCGCACCATGGCTCTGCTGCGCAAGGAACTCGAGATACGCAAGCACGAGCTGCTGGAGCAGTTGCACTTCTCGTCGCTCGAAAAGATATTCATCGAGGAGCGCATTTATAAAGACCGCAAATTTGAGCAGGCTTCCGACATGGACGCAGCCTGCGAGCATATAGACAACAGGCTGACGCCGTTTTATCCGCAGATGATCCGTGAGGTTACCAAGGAAGACATCCTAAAGCTCATGGAGATAAAGATGGCGCGCATACTGAAGTTCAACAAGGACAAAGCCGACGAGCTGATAGCCAAAATAAAGGCCGAGGTGGACGACATAAACCGTAAGCTCAACAACATGGTTGAGGTTACGTCCGACTGGTTTAAATATCTGAAGGAGAAATACGGAGCATCGCATCCGCGACTCACCGAGATAAAGAACTTCGACACCATTGAAGCAACAAAGGTGGTGGAGGCCAACGAGAAACTGTATATCAACCGCGCAGACGGATTTATCGGCACGGCGCTGAAGAAAGACGAGTTTGTCTGCAACTGCTCCGACATCGACGACATCATAATCTTCTACAAGGAAGGTAAATACAAGGTGGTGCGCGTGGCCGACAAGATATTCGTCGGCAAGAACATCCTGCACGTGGCAGTGTTCAAGAAGAACGACCGGCGCACCGTCTACAACGTGGTTTACCGCGACGGAAAGCAGGGCAAATACTTCATGAAACGCTTCTGCGTAACAAGCATTACGCGCGACCGCGAATACGAATTCACGCAAGGCACGCCCGGATCGCGCGTTGTTTACTTCACTGCCAACCCCAACGGCGAGGCTGAAGTAATAAAAGTTACGCTCGACCCGGCACCGCGACTGAAGAATATTTTCAAGGAAAAAGACTTCTCTGAGGTTGCCATCAAGAGCCGTGGAGCCAAAGGCGTGGTGATGACGCGCTTCAATGTTCACCGCATTTCGCTCAAGAGTCACGGCCACAGCACGCTCGGCGGGCGCAAAGTATGGTTTGACCCGGATGTAAAACGACTCAACTACGACAACCACGGACGTCTGCTCGGCGAATTTAACGAAGACGACAGCATACTGGTTGTGCTCGACAACGGCGACTTCTATCTCACCAACTTCGACGCAAACAACCATTATGAGGACAACATAAAGATTATTGAGAAGTTTGATGAACACAAGGTGTGGACAGCCGTTCTATATGATGCCGACCAGCAGGGCTATCCTTACCTGAAGCGATTCAACATGGAGGCCACAAAGCGCAAGCAGAACTATGTCAGCGACAACCCGGCAAGCCGCCTCGTGGCGCTAACCGACGACCCGCATCCGAGATTCCTCGTAACATTCGGAGGCCGCGACGCGTTCCGCGGAACTATGGAGATCGATGCCGAACAGTTTGTCGGCGTGAAGGGATTCAAGGCAAAAGGCAAGCGCATAACTACCTGGGAGACTGAAAGCATAGAGCAACTCGAACCGCTTGAGCAGCCAGAGCCTCAGACTGAAACAGAAGAACCTGAGCAACAGCCCGAACAGCCGGAAGCCGAACAGGAAAACCTCGACCCCGATGCAGGCAAGAGTCAGCAGCAGGTTATCGACGAGATTACAGGACAGCTCAACCTTTTCAATGAAAATGAAGACAATTAAGCTATTTGCGCTCGCAGCCATGTTTGCCGCCTCAACGGCGGCTCAGGCACTGCCCTGCGGCAGCAGAGCCGACGGTGAACCGGCAGCGCACAGCCTTAAGGCCGACGGCGGCACTTATGCCCCCGACACCATTAGGAACAACAAGATTATAACCAACGCACAGATGATTGGCGTCGGATCTGTGAACATTCTCGACACTTATCTCTCGCCCGAGAAGTATAGCGGCACCGAACTGCGCTACATCTCGCACACCTTGCGCGAGCGCAACGACAGCCGCTGGTCGCGCATGATTATTCATCAGGGCGACATGTCCTACAGCAAGAACCGCGCCGGCAACGGCACCTACATTGCAGGCGACTACACATTCAGCTACGGCGTTCACTACAACTGGAACTTCTTTGACGGCAGCCTCAACATCAAGGCGGGCGCACAGGCCGATGTCAGTGTGGGATTTCTCTACAACACGCGCAACAGCAACAACCCTGCGCAGGCACGAATGTCGGTAAACATATCGCCGTCGGCAGCAGCGACATACCGCTTTCGCCTTTGGCAGCGCAACTATTCGCTGCGCTATGAGCTGAGCGTTCCGCTCATCGGCATGATGTTCAGCCCCAACTACGGCCAGTCGTACTACGAGATTTTCAGCCGCGGCAACTACGACCACAACATCGTGCCGACAACCATAGGCAGCACGCCGTCGCTCCGCCAGATGCTTACATTCGACTTCTCGCTTGGCCGCACCACCCTGCGCCTTGGCTATTTGGGTGACTTCAGGCAGGCCAAGGTCAACAACCTGAAATATCATTCTTACTCTAACATGCTGGTTATCGGCATTGTCAGACAGTTCAACATAACCAAAATAGTACCATGAGAAGAGTATTAAACTTTCTGTTTCCGCTCATTGTGGCACTTGCCGCTGTGTCGTGTGTCGATGAAGAAGAATACAGCGACGACCCGCGCGGCAACTTCGAGGCACTTTGGAAGATTATCAACGAGCATTATTGCTTCTTCGACTATAAGAACAGCGAATACGGACTCGACTGGAACGAGGTGTACGCGCGCTACAGCCGTCAGATTGACAACAGCATGACAAGCACTCAGCTGTTTGAAGTATTGGGCAATATGCTTGGCGAACTGCGCGACGGACACGTCAACATGTACGCGTCGTTCGACCAGTCGCGCTACTGGAGTTGGAAAGAAGACTATCCCGCCAACTTCAGCGACTCGCTGCAGCGCCGCTATCTCGGCACCGACTATAAGATTTCTTCAGGCATCAAATACCGCAAGCTCGACGACAACATTGGCTACATCTACTGCGGTTCGTTCTCTAACACGATAGGAAGCGGCAACCTTGACGAAATTCTGATGGATCTCGCCACGTGCAACGCTCTCATCGTTGACATAAGAGACAACGGCGGAGGAATGCTTACTTCGGCCGAGACTCTGGCATCGCGCTTCACCGACGAGGAGATACTCGTGGGCTACATGCAGCACAAGACGGGTCCCGGACACAACGACTTCTCGGCCCTTGAGGAGCAAAAGCTCAAGCCGTCGAGCGGACTGAGATGGCACAAGCCCGTGGCTGTGCTTACCAACAGGTCGGTGTTCAGCGCCGCCAACGAGTTTGTTAAGTATATGAAATGCTGCCCCGGCGTGACCATTATAGGCGACAAGACGGGCGGAGGCGCAGGCATGCCGTTCAGCAGCGAGCTGCCCAACGGATGGTCGGTGCGCTTCAGTGCATGCCCTATGTACGACCGCAACAAGAACTGCACCGAGTTTGGCATAGAGCCTGACCACAACGTACAGCTCACCGACAGCGATTTTGCCAAAGGCCGCGACACTATAATAGAATATGCACGCAACATCCTTAACCAATGAACAACAGCAACACTTCTGACACTATAAAGCTCGACAGCCTGACCATAGGCTACAAGACACGCGACGGCATACGCACCGTGGCAAAGGACATCAACGCGTCTATAATAAGCGGCAAGCTGACCTGCCTAATAGGAACCAACGGCATAGGCAAGTCAACACTGCTAAGAACTCTGTCGGGATTTCAGCCACATCTGGGCGGAAGCATAGTCATCAACGGCAGCGAGTTGTCGGGATACAAGCCGCGCGACCTCTCGCGCGTTGTCAGCGTGGTGCTTACGTCCAGGCCGTCGTCGGTCAACTTCACCGTCGAAGAGATTGTTGCGCTTGGCCGCACGCCTTACACAGGGTTCTGGGGAACGCTCAGCGACAAAGACAAAGCAATAGTTGACGAGAGCATGAAACTGGCAGGCATATATCACCTTGCCAAGCGCAATGCCATGTCGCTTAGCGACGGCGAACGTCAGAAGATGATGATAGCCAAGGCTCTTGCACAGCAGACGCCCGTGATAATGCTCGACGAGCCAACCGCCTTCCTCGATTATCCGAGCAAGGTGGAGACCATGTTGCTGCTTGCACATCTGTGCCGCGACGAGGGCAAGACAATATTCATGTCGTCGCACGACCTCGAACTCGTCATTCAGCTTGCCGACATTCTTTGGGTTATGGAACAGGACGGCACTCTGTCTGTAGGCACACCCGACGCACTTGCCGACGACGGAACGCTCAGCCGCTTCATTGAGCGCACGGGGATAAAGTTTGACAAAGAGGCTATGAAAATCACCGTGTGCAAGAACTGAACAAAGAGGCATTGCAAACATATAAAGCACTGCATGCATACACACATGCCGGCATCTGAACGTTTTACTTAAAATTTTCCAAGAATTCATATTTTTTGTCCACGCCTGTGATAAGTTTTGATTAATTACTTAAATTTGCATCAGAAACTTAAATGTTCACAAGCCATGCAATCCATACTTATCATTGAAGACGACAAAAGAGTGGCCGACCTGCTGAGAACCGGACTTGAAGAGAACGGTTATCAGACTATGGTGGCATACGACGGCGAAATGGGGCTGCGGCTGTTTGCATCAAACAGCTTCAACCTTGTGCTTTCTGACATCGTTCTTCCTAAGCTGGACGGCTTTGAACTCTGCAAAGAGATAAGAAAGACCAACGCGTCGGTGCCTATACTCATGCTTACCGCGCTTGGCTCTACAAACGACAAGCTCGACGGATTTGACGCCGGAGCCGACGATTATATGGTTAAGCCTTTCGACTTCCGCGAACTCAACGCACGAATTAAAGCGCTGCTGAAACGTAACACCAACATAACAACAGAGCAGCCCGAAAGGCTTGAATATGCCGACCTTACGATAAACCTCAAGAGAAAAGAGGTTTGGCGAAACGGAATAATGATAAAGCTTTCGCCAAAATAATACAATCTGCTGCAATATCTCACGGAGAACGCCGAACGGGTGATAAGCCGCACAGAGATTGCCGAGAAGGTATGGCACACCCACTTTGACACAGGCACTAACTTCATCGATGTTTACATAAACTATCTCAGAAAGAAGGTTGACAAGGAATTCAGCACCAAACTGATACACACAAGGCCCGGTATAGGCTTTATATTCACCGACAAGCCATGAAAATACGCACAGCACTGACATTAAAGAACACATGCGCCACGGCAGCCGTTTTTCTGCTGTGTACGATATTGGTATATATTGTCAGCGAACGCACACGCAGCAACACTTTCTTTCACGACCTTAGAAGTGAAGCCATAACAAAGGCGCACCTGTTTCTGCAAAACAAGGTTGACCCAAAGACAATGCAGGACATTTATCTCAACAACAAGGAATTTATCAATGAAGTTGAGGTTGCCATCTACACGCCAGACTTTAAGATGCTGTATCATGACGCCGTGCAGAATGACATAATAAAGGAAAGCCGACAGATGATAAACAGCATACTGAACAAAAGGGAAATAGACTTCTATATCGGCAAATATCAGGGCATAGGCATGCTCTACACGCTCAACGGCAAGAACTACATCGTAACTGCTGCTGCCTATGACGGATACGGATATGCCAACCTGGCAAAGCTGAAGAATGCTTTGCTCATATTATTCGTCATAGCCCTAGCCCTGCTGTTTGCTACGGGCTACATCCTTGCACGCACAGCCCTGCGCCCAATAAGGGAGATTGTGAAAGAGGCTGATATAATAACCGCGTCAGAAATATCAAGACGGCTGCCGGTAAAGAACAGCAAGGATGAACTCGGAGAACTCTCCACAACGTTCAACGCACTTCTTAATCGTCTGGAAATATCGTTCAACGCACAAAAGATGTTCGTCAGCAACGTATCGCACGAACTTAGAACTCCGCTTGCAGCACTCACAGCCGAACTCGACATCGCATCGCAGAAAGAACGCAACAGCACGCAATATCGCACCACAATAATTAACGCCCTTAACGACGCAAGGCGCATGAACAAACTTATCGACGGACTGCTGAACCTTGCCAAGGCCGACTATCAGCAGGAACAGATTAAGATGGAGCATCTGCGTCTGGACGAACTGCTGCTCGACGTTAGAGAATTTATACTTAGAGCACATCCCGACTATCACGTTGAAATAATATTCGAACAGGAAGAAGCCGAAGACGACAGAATGATAACCGTAAACGGCAACCATTATCTGCTGTCTATAGCATTCTCGAATCTTATAGAGAACAACTGCAAATATTCTGCCGACCACTCTTCGTTCATACAGATTTCTTATTGGGACAAAAGCGCCGTGGTGCGCTGTTCCGACGACGGAATAGGAATGTCTGACAACGACAAGCAACATCTTTTTAAACTGTTTTATCGTGGCGAGCAGGAGGAGATAGCCGAAGGACATGGCATAGGCATGACTCTTTCGCAAAAGATAATACATCTGCACAAAGGAGAGATTGCCGTACATTCTGAAAAAGAAAAAGGCACTACGTTCATCGTTGAACTTCCGCACATATAACATTCAGTCGGCAACAAGTTTAAATTCATATATCCGTAACTTTCAGATTAGCAACACATTACAGGCCACAGACACGCCAAACAAGACCTAACATTGAAATTTCTCTAATGATTTTCTAATACCGTTCTAATAACATTCTAACGGCGTTACAGAAAAACATTTCCGACTTTTGCAGCGTAAGAACTAATAAACCCAATCGGGCATCAGGAGCCGGCATGGCATCATTCTACTTGAAACATTAAACGATATGCAGCCTAATGACTGATTTTGTATGAAGTATTAATCTAAAAAAACACGGATACGCTATGTGGAAGAAAACGCGCAAAATGAAATTAGAATTTAATGCCGAAAGAATTTTTCTGGCATCCGAACAGCCAATAACCTCTGTGTTCAACTTTTTTCAGACAGCCCCGCAAGGACTTGACAGTGAAGAAACAACAAAACGACAATCAATTTATGGGAAAAACGAAATAGAACATGAAAAGAAAATACGTCCGCTGACAATGTTCATAATGGCGTTTATTAATCCTTTCATAGGAGTGCTGACAGTATTGATCATCATATTTTATTTTCTTGATGTATACCTTGCCTCTCCCGAAGAAAAAGACTTTACGTCGATAGCCATCATTGCCACAATGGTAATCCTCAGCACCATTCTGCGTTTCTGGCAGGAATATAAGGCCAGCGTGTCGAGCGAGTCGCTGCAAAAGATGGTGACAAACACGTGTACGGTAATAAGAGACAACGGCAAGGAACAAGAGACAGGCATATCATCGCTCGTGCCGGGCGACATAGTAAAACTGGCAGCCGGCGACATGATTCCGGCCGACATCCGCATCGTAGAGACTAAAGACCTATTTGTCAGTCAGGGCACTCTTACCGGAGAGTCTGAATCAATTGAGAAGAAACCCGTTGCCGACTGCAAATGCGATACAATACGGACTATAGTGGAACTCGACAACATCTGTTTCATGGGCTCTAACGTGGTGAGCGGCTCGGCAACAGGCATTGTTGTGTCGACAGGCAACAACACATACCTCGGCACAATAGCCAAGAGCATAGCCGGCCACCGTGCCTCAACAGCTTTCGACAAAGGCATTGCCAAGGTCAGCATGCTGCTGATACGCTTCATGCTGATAATGGTTCCGTTTGTGTTTCTGATTAACGGACTCACAAAAGGCGAATGGCTCGACGCTTTTCTGTTTGCCGTGTCTGTTGCTGTTGGCCTTACGCCCGAAATGCTTCCGATGATAGTAACGGTCAACCTGTCAAAGGGCGCCGTTGCCATGTCGCGCAAAAAGACTATAGTGAAAGACCTGAATGCCATACAGAATTTCGGGGCGATGAACATTCTATGCACCGACAAGACAGGCACACTGACATGCGACCAGATTGTACTTGAGAAATATATTAACGCCGACGGCACAAGCGACAACAGCAGGCGGATATTGCGTCACGCATATTTCAACAGTTTCTTCCAGACAGGGCTAAAGAATCTTATGGACAAGGCTATACTGTCGCATATAAAGGAATTGGAGATGGAGTCAGTAAGGGAAAGATACAAAAAAGTTGACGAGATACCATTTGACTTTGCCCGTCGCCGCATGTCAGTTGTTGTGGAAGACGTCAACGGCAAGAGGCAGATTATAACCAAGGGTGCGGTGGAGGAAATGATGCAGATATGCTCACACACCGAAGTGGGCAACAAGGTTGTGCCGTTTACTCCCGAACTTAGGGTAAAGGCTTATGAGATAAGCAAGAAGATGAACCATCAGGGACTTCGCGTGCTGGCTGTAGCTCAAAAGAGTTTTCTGAGCAAGGAAAACAATTTTGCCGTTGAAGACGAGAGCGGCATGGTGCTAATAGGCTATCTGGCATTCCTCGATCCGCCAAAGCAGTCGGCAGCCAAGGCAATAAAGCAACTTTATGCCCACGGAATAGAGGTGAAAGTGGTGTCGGGAGACAACGATGCCGTGGTGCGCACCATATCAAGACAGGTGGGCATCGACACAGCTAACGTGCTAACCGGTGCAGAACTGAGTGCAATGAGCGACGTGCAGAAGCAGGAAGCTGTGCTCAAGACTACCGTGTTTGCCAAAGTCACCCCATTACAAAAGACCGAAATAATAACCATACTGCAGGCTCAGGGCAACACGGTGGGTTTTCTTGGCGACGGCATTAACGACGCGGCAGCCCTGCGGCAGTCGGACATCGGAATATCTGTAGACTCTGCCGTAGACATTGCCAAAGAGAGCGCAGACATCATTTTACTGGAAAAAGACCTTATGGTTCTTGAAAATGGAGTTATCGAGGGGCGCCGCACATTCGGCAACATCACTAAATATATGAAGATGACAGCCAGTTCCAACTTCGGCAATATGTTCAGTGTGCTGGCAGCAAGCGCCTTTCTGCCGTTTCTGCCTATGCTCTCGATACACCTGCTCGTGCAAAATCTTCTGTACGACATATCGCAGACCACAATACCGTTTGACCGCATGGACGAAGATTATCTCAGAAAACCGCGCCGGTGGGACGCATCCGACCTCAGCCACTTCATGATATTCATAGGTCCGATAAGTTCGATATTCGACATCACCACATATCTGCTCATGTGGTATGTGTTCAACTGCAGTTCGCCCGTGGCTCAATCATTGTTCCAGTCGGGCTGGTTTGTTGAAGGCCTTCTGTCGCAGACGCTTATCGTTCACATGATACGCACCAAGAAGATACCGTTCATACAAAGCCGAGCTTCGTGGCCCGTGATGAGCATGACACTGGCAATAATGGCAGTCGGAATAATTATTCCGTTCACCAAATTCGGCTCTTACATCGGACTTACACCGCTGCCGCTCTCCTACTTTCCGTGGCTGGCTGTGACGCTGATTGCGTATTGTGTGCTCACGCAATTAATAAAAGAATGGTATATCAAGAAGTTTAAGCGGTGGCTCTAAACGATATTTGCATGATTATAGTGGCGCGTCAGCAATTAAGTTCTGATGCGCCACTAAAATATATCTAATTACAAAATATCAATACAAAAATTATGAACTCTATAACAAATATAACTATGAAAAAGAATGTAAAACTGTATTTTATGCCCCGTATTGCCATTATAAAATAAAGCGAAATGAACTTTTATGTAAAAGTGGTACTATTTTCTGTAATTCTGATAATGTATTAATAAAAAATTAATAATAATTTTGCAACATGAAAAAATAGCATGCACAAATATTTACCGTCTGCATGCCCCTGACATCACACAGCCGAGAATGAATAAAGGCATAAAAAGACTACATATATATGAAAACATTTTTTATTTTAGCAGCTGCGCTGCTGTTTAACTTATGCGCGCAGGCTCAGTCGAAAGTTTATTTCACTAAAGAGATTTCACCTGAAGCTCTTGTTCGCATTTACAAGGCTCTGGGCAAAGAAGCCAAAGGACGCGTGGCTGTAAAGATAAGCACAGGCGAAGCAGGAGGCCACAATTATCTTAAGCCTACGCTGATACGCGACCTTGTCGACGAGGTTAACGGAACCATTGTTGAGTGCAACACAGCGTATCCCGGCAAGCGCAACACCACTGCAGCTCACTGGGAAACGATACATGAGCATGGTTTCGACTCAATCTTTGCCGTTGACATCATGGACGAATACGGTGACATAAGGATCCCGGTGAAAGACAAGAAACACATCAAATACGATATTGTTGGTTCTCATCTTGCCAACTACGACTTTATGATTAACCTGGCTCACTTCAAGGGGCATGCCATGGGAGGCTTCGGCGGAGTGCTGAAAAACCAGTCAATAGGCGTGGCTTCAAGCGCAGGCAAGGCTTACATTCATTCTGCCGGAAAGGTGCAGAGTCAGGAAGAAGTGTGGAACAACCTGCCCGCACAAGATTATTTTCTTGAAAGCATGGCGGCAGCAGCCCAAGCCGTGGCCGACTATTTCAACGGAAACATTATATATATTAATGTGATGAACAACATGAGCGTTGACTGCGACTGCGACAGCAATCCTGCCGCACCGGCAATAAAAGACATGGGCATAATGGCATCGCTCGACCCCGTGGCTCTCGATCAGGCATGTCTCGACAAAATATTTAATCATAAAGCCACTGCCGGCGACGACAACAAACCGCTCATTGAGCGCATAAACCGTCAGCACGGCACTTATATAACCGACTATGCAGAGAAGATTGGTCTCGGCAGTAAGACCTACACTCTCATAGATATAGACAATCAATAGCTTCTTCTAAAAAATGAATGTGTCGTAAGGAAGCCTGCCGGAGGAATGTTCATGATGTTTAAAATGGCTGAGGGAAAAAGTCATGTCAGTAGCTCCTTCATCGTATTTTCAGCCGTCGGACGTCATAAATGATATACAGTTCTCCGGCAACTTCCACGACCATCGCACAATCGGTTAAAACAAGATTACACACAAATCCATGGCAGAATGCTGCTTCTGCCGTGGATTATTTAATACTTATCCAAATGAACAAGACATTTCCTACCGCCATACTTTTTAGTCTAATCTTAACCTCTGCACACGCACAGAAGGATTCTTTGACGTATCAGCTCGACAACATTGTGGTTACAGGCACGCGCAGCACGGCAGACATCGAGAACCTGCCTGCTACGGTTACCGTCATCGGACGCAAGACTCTCACCGAGACTCAGCGCACCAACGTGCTGCCTACACTGGCAGAATATGTGCCTGGACTGTTTGTAACATCACGCGGAATGCTCGGCTACGGCGTTAGCGACGGCGCCGCAGGAACAATATCCATGCGCGGACTCAGCAGTTCGCAGGGACGTTTCATGGTGCTTATCGACGGTCATCCGCAATATCAAGGCATCTTCGGCCACTCAATAAGCGACTTTTATCAGACAATGCTTGCCGACCACATTGAGGTGATGCGTGGTCCGGCGTCAACGCTTTACGGCTCTAACGCCATGGGAGGAGTTATCAACATTGTTACACGAAAGATGCAATCAGACGGAGTTAAGACCGACATACACCTCGGCGGAGGCTCTTACGGCACCTTTCAAGGTGAGCTGACCAACCGCATAAGAAGCGGAAAGTTTTACAGCGTTGTATCAGGACAATACGGCCGAACTGACAACAACAGGCCTCGCATAGGCTTTGAGCAGTATGGCGGATACGTGAAACTGGGCTACGACATGTCGAAAAACTGGTCGGCATACGCAGACATCAACATCACCCATTTCAACGCGTCTTATCCGGGAAGCGTTCAAGTACCCGTTTATGACGCACGCCAATGGATTACGCGCGGCGTGGCATCGGCTGTGGTGAGCAACGACTACGGCAACACATCTGGTGCAATAAGCGTCTACTACAACTTCGGACGGCACAAGATTAACGACGGATATGAAGACGGAGAGTCGCCTAAAGACTATTATTTCAGGTCGAACGACGCACTGGCAGGACTGTCTATATACCAGAATTTCAAACTCCTGCCCGGCAACCACACCACCATCGGACTCGACTATCAGCACATCTACGGCAAGGCATGGAACAGTGACAGGGCTTCGGGCGAGACAACTTCGACAATAGGACACGAGAATGAGAATGAGATTGCCGGATACGTTGACGTAAGACAAGACCTGCTGTCATGGCTCACGCTGAGTGCGGGAATACGTCTTGACCACCATTCGCAGTCGGGCACTGAGTGGGTTCCGCGCGGAGGTATTGTAACAAGAGTAATAAAAAACGGCGAAATCAAGGCAATGGTGAGCAAGGGTTTCCGCAATCCGTCGATACGAGAAATGTATTTCTGGAAACCTGCCAACGACGAACTGCGCCCCGAACGCATAATGAACTACGAACTTTCATGGACTCACAAACTGCCGACAGCAGGACTGAGCTACGGCATAAACATGTATTATATGAAGGGCAGCAACATCATTCAGCAGCAGATGGTTGACGGCAGACCGATGAACGTGAACACGGGAGCAATAGAAAACAGCGGCGCTGAACTGGAACTGGGCTGGCGAATAAACAATTGCTGGCAGGTGAACGGAAACTATAGTCTGCTGCACATGCACAATCCTATCGTCGGAGCGCCGGAGTCGAAGCTATGGCTCGGAGCCGACTATACGTCAGGACGTTGGAACGTTAACGGCGGACTGCAATATATCAGCGGACTATACACGCAGACTGGCGCAAATGAGGTGAAAGAGAATGTTGTATTGCTCAACGCTACCGTAAGCTACAGGGCAAACAGAATGATTCAGCTTTGGGCAAAAGGCGAGAACCTGCTGGCACAAAAGTATGAAATAAACTACGGCTACCCCATGCCAAAGGCAACGTTTATGGGTGGCGTAAACCTATCTTTCTGAATGTAACTACATTACTGAATAAGGTTTCAATATGAACAAAATTTTTGCTGAATAGTCCAAAACATATTGCAGAATGATAAAAAAAGCATAAACTTGCGCAGACTCTCGACAAAAAAAACTCATAATAAATAAATTATAGTATTTTTGCATTACGAACAAAATAAGAAAAACATTATGATTGGAACACCTGAACTAATTTTAATCGTGCTCGCGCTGGTGCTGCTCTTCGGCGCAAAGAAGATACCCGAACTGATGAAAGGTCTGGGTCAGGGCGTCAAAAGTTTTAAAGACGGCATGAACGGAAAAATAGACGAAACCACTGAAGATAAGGACAAGAAGAAAGACGAATGAGCAACCGTGAGAGCAACGGCGGCGAACCGCAGACATTCTGGGAACATCTCGAAGTGCTTAGGGGATGCATACTGCGCATGATTGCAGCAGCGGCAGTAGCCTCGGCAGCGGCTTTCGGTTTCAAGGAAGAACTGTTCGGCATTGTACTTGCGCCTGCCGACCCAAACTTCATAACATACAGACTGCTTGGCGCCGAGCAGTTTAAGTTTCAGCTGATAAACACCGGACTCACCGAGCAGTTTATGATTCACCTGAAGACGGCGCTCACCGCAGGCGTACTCATTGCTTCGCCATATATTCTTTATCTGCTGTTCAGATTTGTCTCGCCGGCGCTGTATGACAACGAGCGGCGCTATTCTGTAAGCATCACTCTCTGGGCATACGTCATGTTTCTCATGGGCGTTGCCGTCAACTATTTTGTAGTGTTTCCTCTCACCGTCCGTTTTCTCGGCACTTATCAGGTAAGCACGGCGGTGATGAACATGCTGACCATAAGCTCGTATATGGACACTCTTCTGGGCATGAGCCTTGTAATGGGTGCCGTGTTCGAGATACCGATAATAAGCTGGCTGCTCGCCCGCTTCGGACTTCTTAAAGCTCACTGGATGTCTCACTACCGCCGCCACGCCATAATAGTGATACTCATCCTTGCGGCCGTGATAACGCCTACATCCGATATGTTCACAATGCTTATAGTCTCGCTGCCTATATGGCTGCTCTATGAGGCAAGCATAATGATTGTGAGAGTAACCGAAAAGAAATAACCTTTATCCGAAAAAAAAATCTATAAATCATGCTAAGAAAAATAAGAATATTACTGGCAGCCGTAACCTTCACATTGATTACACTGCTTTTTCTCGACCTTACAGGCTCGCTTCACGCCTGGCTTGGATGGCTTGCCAAGATACAGTTTTGGCCTGCCGTGCTGGCAATGAACGTGGCCGTGGTGGCAGGTCTTCTGATACTTACGCTGATATTCGGACGCATCTATTGCTCCGTTATCTGTCCGTTAGGCATACTGCAAGACCTCATCTCGGCACTGCACAGCAGAACCAAGCGCAACCGTTTCAGTTTTTCGCCCGAACACAGATGGCTGCGCTATGGCGTGTTGATTGTCTTTCTGGCGTCATGCGTTGCCGGAATTAACGTCATCGTGTCGCTCCTCGCTCCTTACAGTTCTTACGGACGTATGGTCAACAGCATTGTCCGCCCTATATGGACGGCAGGCAACAATGTGCTGGCGTCTATAGCCGAGCGCATTGACAGCTATGCCTTCTACAGCGTTGACGTGTGGATGCGCAGTCTGCCAACGCTCATAATTGCTGCCGTAACGTTCGTTATAATTGCCGTACTGGCATGGCGCGGAGGCAGAACTTACTGCAACACGATATGCCCCGTAGGCACAATTCTGAGTTTCTTTGCGCGTTTCTCATGGTTTAAGATCAGCATTGACGGCGACAAATGCGTAAGCTGCCGACTCTGCGAGAAAAACTGTAAGGCGTCGGCCATTGACGTAAAGACGGGACAAATAGACTATAATCGCTGCGTGGTATGCGGCAACTGTATTGACAAATGCCACAAGAGTGCAATAAGATATGTTCACCCAAATAAAGCAGTGGCACGTAAAACTGAAAACGGTCACGACACTTCACATGAAGACAAGGGCATAGACAACGGCCGCAGGTCGTTCCTGCTCGGTGCAGCCATAGCAACAACTGCCGCTGCGCTGGCTCAGGAGAAGAAGAAAGTGGACGGCGGACTGGCCGTGATAGAAGACAAGGTTCAGCCCGAACGCGCCACTCCGATAACTCCTCCCGGCTCTATGTCAGCCCGCCACATGGCACAGCACTGCACAGCATGTCAGCTCTGTGTGTCGGCATGTCCTAATGATGTGCTGCGCCCGTCGTCTGACTTGTCTAAACTAATGCAGCCCACCATGTCATACGAACGCGGCTACTGCCGTCCCGAATGTACACGATGCAGCGAGGTGTGCCCTGCGGGAGCCATCAAGCCGATAACACGCGAAGAAAAGTCGTCAACACAGATAGGCCACGCAGTGTGGATAAAAAAGAACTGTGTGAGCGTTACCGACGGCGTAAGTTGCGGCAACTGTGCCCGCCATTGCCCCGTGGGAGCAATAACAATGATTCCGCTGCATCCGGGAACCGACTCTAAAATAACCATCCCTGCCGTAAACGAGGCGAGATGCATAGGATGCGGAGCTTGCGAGAATCTGTGTCCGGCACGTCCGTTCAGCGCAATATATGTTGAAGGACATGAAGTTCACCGCACGGTATAGCTTCAACCTATATAATTGGTTAATTATCCAGAACCTTAAAAACAATTACCGTTATGAGTAAAGACATAAACAGAAGAAGTTTTCTGAAACTGCTCGGAGGCGGAGCCGTTGCCACATCAGCACTGCTCACAGCCTGCAAGGGCAACACCAACAATACCACATCGGCCAAGGAGCCGCCCAAAGGCAAGATGACCTACCGCACCAATCCAAAGACCGGCGAAAAGGTGTCGCTCCTCGGATACGGCATGATGCGACTGCCGGTGATTGAGGATAAAGACAAAAACAAGGAAGGCGGAGAGGTTACACCGATAGACCAGGACATGGTGAACCGCCAGATAGACTATGCTCTGGAGCACGGCGTCAACTATTTTGACACGTCACCGGCATACTGCCAGGGACAGTCGGAACGCGCTACGGGTATAGCACTGAAGCGCCATCCGCGCAACAAATACTTCATTGCCACAAAGCTCTCCAACTTTAATCCCGAGACATGGACACGCAAGGCCTCGATGGAGATGTTTGAAAACTCGCTCAAGGAGCTTCAGACCGACTATGTTGACTATCTGCTGCTGCACGCCATCGGACAGGGCAAAGACTCGCTGGCTACGTTCAACGGCCGCTATATGGACAACGGCATACTCGACTGGCTTGTAGAACAGCGCGAGAAGGGACGCATACGCAACCTTGGATTCTCATATCACGGCGACGTAAAGATATTCGACTTGATGCTCAAATGGCACGACGAGGGCAAATATCACTGGGACTTTGTGCAGATTGAGCTTAACTATCTCGACTGGAACTATGCCAACGAGATTAATCCCGTGAACACTGATGCCGTTTATCTGTACGGCGAACTCAAAAAGCGCAACATACCTGCCATAATAATGGAACCGCTGTTAGGCGGCCGTTTGGCAAACGTGCCCGACCCCATCGTGGCAAAAATGAAACAGCGCGAACCAGAAAACAGCGTGGCAAGCTGGGCTTTCCGCTTTGCTGGCACACCCGACGGAGTGCTGACGGTGCTGAGCGGAATGACATACATGGAACATCTGAAAGACAATCTCTGCACATTCTCGCCGCTGAAACCGCTGAACAAGGAGGAAGAGGCGTTCCTAATGGAGATTGCTAACGACATATACAATCTGAAGACCATTCCGTGTAACGAGTGTAACTACTGCATGCCTTGCCCTTACGGCATCAACATCCCGGCTGTATTTTCTCACTACAACCGCTGCATCAAGGAGGGCAACCTGCCCAACAAGGGCGCTCAGGATCCCGACTACCGACGTGCGCGCCGCGCCTTCCTCATAGGCTACGACCGCAGCGTGCCGCGTCTGCGACAGGCATCTCACTGCATAGGCTGTGGCCAGTGCGTGGAGCATTGTCCGCAGGGCATCAAGATTCCTGAAGAGATGCAACGCATAGACAAATTTGTGGAGGAACTGAAACAGAATGGATAAGCTTATTAGTATGCTCGGCCATGACGGATGCCGTGGAGTTATGCGCTCGAATAACGGCGAGACTATTGTGTTCCACAACAGAGGAGTGATTGACTTGTTCAACGCCGTGACCAGTCATCCCGACCTTGCTCAAGGCGCAATCGTGGCCGACAAAGTTATCGGACTGGGCGCAGCATTTCTACTCGTAAAGGGAGGCGTGACTGAAGTTTATGCCGAAGTGATAAGCCGTCCGGCCGCAAACGAACTTCAGAGCGCGGGCATAAGCCTTAGCTACGGCAAGATAGTAGACCACATTATCAACCGCGAAGGCACGGGAATATGCCCCGTTGAACGTCTTACAGCCAATGCCAAATCACCCGACGAGGCATGGAAGCTGATTAAAGAATTCATAAACCGCAATTCGTAATTCATAATTCATAATTCACAATTCATAATTCATGGAAACAACAATATCACAGATACAACAACTCAGCTACCGCGAGGGCAAGACTTATGCCCTTTCGGCAGCATTCATTGCAGGCAACATACTGCTGCCGCAACTGTGCCACATGATTCCGCAGGGCGGACTTGTGTGGCTGCCCATTTATTTTTTCACACTCATCGCGGCTTACCGCTACGGCATAACAGCCGGACTGCTTACGGCAATAGCGTCGCCGATAGTCAACAACCTGCTGTTCGGCATGCCGCCGGCACCAATGCTGCCGATAATATTAATCAAGTCGGCACTGCTCGCCCTTGCCGCAGCTGCCGTTGCGTCGCGCTGCAAGAAGATTAACATCGTAGCCCTTGCCGCCGTAATAGTGATATATCAGGGCATAGGCACAATAGCCGAATGGGCCATCAGTGGCTCAATGGCAGCAGCACTTCAGGATTTGCGCTTAGGCTGGCCCGGTCTGCTGGTTCAGCTCCTCGGCGGCTTCGCCCTGCTGAAACTTCTGGCACGCAAGGCTAATTAATCAAATATATAGCAACAGCCAAGCGGCAGACTGAACAAAAAGATCTTTTTTCTAAAAATATAACTCGTCACATCCGTAGTAACTTTGTTCAGAGAGTTACGTTCAGATGTGACGAGTTTTTTAACACTAACCACGATAATATTACAAAGCGCATTATTCTGCACCTGATTTTAAAGCATAAAAAGTCAATTAATTTCAAAAGGTCAAAAAATTATAAGGGAAACGCTTATTTTACATTAACAAGCGTTCATAAATCCAGCAAATTCAATACTGACTGTAAGCAAAATATAACGTATTGGTTTCAAATCATTAATCTATCGTTTACGCATCGTAACTCGGCCACTTTTGCATTAAAAGTGGCCGAGTTTTTTATCGCAAATAAGTGAGTTTTCACAACCAAATCACAAGTTTCTTTTGATGAAACATTTTATACTTTAAGGCAAGAACTATATCTTTACAAGATTATAACATGTCCAATCTCTTAACTAAGTTCAAATCATCGAGTCGCTTTTTATTATTGAAACATATCTGCATATATTTTTCCATTTCACAAAAGTCGTAAAAGTGATTTTGAAAGATGATACTTTGACACTTGCCAGAAAAAATAAATATCATGTATAATACTTCATAACAAAACGAACTATCCAAAATTTATCTCCGTTCAATTCGTTGTATTATTACCAAAAATTTAAATTTATGAATGGAATTTTTTTATTATATCAATCTGTTGCTAATAAAAAATTATTTCAACAGACAAAAGCCAAAAATATAATAGGACTAGTGCTCGCACAAATAATAATTATGAAATTTAGATACTTTGCGCATAGTGCATAATAAGTATCATATTTATGATGAATTGTCCTTATATATTCGATTAAAATAGCTACATTTGCACAATAATATAAAATAAAATATAAAACTGAACAAGATGAAACTGATATTAGAAAAAAAGCATATCACAAACATGACCATCCAAATGCTTTGAGAAAAGTTTTTAAATGGTTAATTCATATGCATGTAATCGTATTCAGTCAAGTTTTGATATTTTATTATAAACCGCAGACATACAATATGTTGATTAAAAAATTGATAACAGATAAGAACAAAAGATAATATCAAGAATGGGACAAAAACTTCATAATCGCATAAATACATGGAAAAAACTTTTGCTCGATTTTGGCAAAAGAAACCGACTAATAAACTTTAAAGATAATATACGGTCAAATGTTCGTATAACATCACCTTCTTGCGAATCACTATTTTCAATGATAGCCATTCAAGAAAAAGAAATAGAATTTCCGTATGCTATTGAACGCATAAGGGACTTATTTGATGATGAAAATGATGAACCTTATGAAATAATTTCTGAAGGCAATGTAAAAACATCCAAACGTCCCAAAGAACTTCAGAAGACATTGAAACACTTACGCTATAGGGCAAATACTTCTATAGAAGAACAAGGTATAAATATTTTATATCTTGCTTTTGGCTTATTAAAATGGAAAGAGCGTGAAGATTCTACACAAATATTCTATGCACCATTAATCTTAGTACCAGTTAAACTAACAATAGAATCTTTGACATCCCCATATAAATTATCTTTATATGATGATGAAATAGTCGTAAATCCAACATTGGTTTATAAATTGGATAACGATTTTGGAATTATTTTACCAGATTTTGATATAAGTCATGATGAACTCGAAACTTATTTCTGCAAAATTGAGAATATTGTAGGAGCTCAAGGATGGTCTGTTGAGCGGTGTACTAATTTAACAACTCTTTCTTTTTTAAAAATCAATATGTATAAAGATTTGGAAAGGAATGAAGATAAGTTAAATGCAAATGCTATTATATCTGCGATAGTTGGTGAACAACAGCCATTACAAATACCAGACGAGTTTAATCATTATGACCACGATAAAAATGAGCGTCCTATTGATACTTTTCAAGTAGTAGATGCTGATTCAAGCCAACAAGACGCAATATTACTATCCAAAAAAGGTATCAGCTTCGTGCTACAAGGACCTCCAGGAACAGGAAAGAGTCAAACTATAACAAATATAATAGCTGAAGCAATTGCCGATGGAAAGAAAGTTCTATTTGTATCTGAAAAGGTGGCAGCCTTACAAGTTGTATATAATCGTTTAGCAAAAGTCGGCTTAGCAGATTTTTGCTTCTCTTTGCATAGTCACAAAGCGAATAAAAAAGAAATTTTACATGAGCTTGCAAATTCGATTTCTTTAAATAGGAAAAAAGTACGTGAAGAGGCACTACATGAGTTGACCATATTAGAAAAGAAACGTCAAGAGCTAAATGATTATCAACAACAATTACATAAGCCGTGTTCTAAATTGAATGTCACTATTTTTGACATAAATGGCAGATTGTCAAAATTAGAACAAACACCCAACTATATTTTTGAGATAAAGGATGTTGAGAATACATCCGTAGAGCAATTGGAAGAGAGAATATATCTCTTAAAAAAACTATCTATTACAATAGGCAAAAGAACTGAAGATTACTCTACTAATGTTTGGAGAAACTCTAATATAAAATATTTGACCAACGAATTAAGACATGACATTGATGCTAATATCACATTTTGTTTGCCATTGATAGCTGAAATTAATGATTGTGTAACAGACTACTGTACAAAATTAGGATTATCCATCTCAGCTTCTTTTGAAGGATGTAATTTGTTAAAAGAACTATTGCAATTAGCAGCTAAACCTTTTGTTATACCGTTAAAATGGATATATTCAGATGAGTTTGATGTATTATTTACCGATATTGAACAATATAACAAATTAACTAATAATATTAATGAATTAGATACTAAAATACATGAATCTTACACTGAAGATATAGACGAATGCAATGCTAATTTAATGCATAGCGTTTTGTTGCAAAAAATGGGAATGTTGAAAAACGAACTCAAGGAGTTGCACGCCAATGACATTGCAAATAATACAGTTAACATTAAAGAGGCATTATTATCATATAAAAATAATCTGACGGATTTGTATAATCGCATAGGAAAAATGGCTAAGATGTTAGGAATAAAAGAAGTTCCTACAACTTTAACACAATACAAACGATATGTGTCTGTTTTTGAAACTTTATTATCACTATCAAAATACACCCCTACGCAAAATCTTCTCAACCGTAATGAAATACAAAGAATACAAGCCACAATAGTAAATTGCAAATTGCTGCATGAGAAATGTAAAGAAACGCAATCTGAAATTCTAAATCTGTGTGACAAAGACATTTTATCACAAGATTTCTATCCAATGCTTCAACGTTTCAGGGGAGAATACAATTCTATCTTTAGATTTCTAAATAAAAGCTACAAATCAGATAAACGAGAACTAAAAAAATATATAACAGATTCTTCAAATTTGTCATATCAAGAAGCATTGTCCCTGCTTACTTCATTAAAGAACGTATCTGATATAAATAAAGAAATAGAAAACCAGGAAGAACAATACATTGCCGATTATGGAATATATTACAAAGGAATAGAAACTGATTGGGATTTACTTGAACATATTGTTAGTACATTTAATACGATGCTCTCCATGATGAGCATTGTAACACAAACTATGCAACAAATGTTGATTGGGAATTCTGTTCCGACCGTAGAATTAAGAGACTTCATTGAAACATCCCCCCAATCACTCGCTGAAGAAATTTATGATCATGTAAATTTATTACTTATTAGTAATTTTAATGAAGAAACAAAAATAAGTACAATAATTCAAAAATTAGATGACGTGATAACTTACTTGTCTGATTTTGAAGAATCGTATTTAAGTGTCCTTAATAAACGTAAGGAAAAAAGTGATTTTGACACAATTCTATCTGAACTTCAGATGCTTTCTGAAATGCAAACCAATAAAAATGAATTAAAAAGTAGAGAAGTTTATCTTTCAAAGCATTATGACAAATATTATAAAGGTTTAAAAACAGATTGGAATGAATTAAGAAATGCATTATCTTATGCAAAAGATGTAAGAGAATACGTAGATGCGTATAATCTTTCAAAAGAATTTATCAGTAAAATATGTACCGAAAGACATTACATTTTGTATAGTGAACAACAACTACAATATCTCACTGAATTATGCAATAAATTAAACGATTCCATTGAATGGTACTTTGCTTTATTTGATGATTCTTCATCATTTTATAAAGAAGATCTTGTGGAGTTAAGTAATAGGATGAAATTATGTAAAGACAATAAATATCTTCTTGAAGAATGGGTTGATTATAGGTCAATAAGAGAAAAATGCAAGAATATTGGCCTAAGTTCATACTTGTCAGAAATTGAAAGCAATAATATATGTGCCAATGATATTGTAAATGTTTATTTAAAAAGATTTTACAATTTATGGCTTGATAAAATACTTCCGCATTTTCCTGCGGTTTTAAACTTCAGAGGAAAAATCCACAAACAAACGATTGAAGAATTCTGTATATTGGATAAAGCCCAATTTAAAATTGCACAGGCACGAGTTAGAGAACGTGTTATGTCAAGAATGCCAGACTTTAACGCAATCACGACGACAAGAGATGAGATTGGAATTTTAAAACGAGAACTTAGTAAACAACGAAAACTGATGCCTTTGCGAAAATTATTCATGTCAATTCCAAATCTGATAACATCATTAAAGCCTTGTTTTATGATGTCACCACTATCTGTAAGCGTATTCTTAGAAGCTAATAGTTATGAATTTGACATGGTTATTTTTGATGAAGCATCACAAGTCCATACAGAAGATGCAATTGGAGCTATTATGCGCGGAAAGCAAGCAATAATTGTGGGGGATACGAAACAATTACCACCTACAAATTTCTTTGCAGCTTCATTAAATGATGATGATTATGACATTGATACTGAGAAGGACGATGATTATTCTGGAGCTTATGAATCTATTCTTGATGAAGCAGTAGCAGTCTTACCCGAAAGAGGCTTGCGCTGGCATTATAGAAGTAAGCATGAACATTTAATAGCTTTTTCAAATATCAAAATTTATAATAGTTCTTTAATAACATTTCCTTCATCTGTTGAAAAAGCACCTGATTTTGGAGTTGAATATATTTATGTTGCCAATGGAATTTATGACAGAAGTGGTAAACGTAACAATCCTATAGAAGCTAATAAAGTCGCAGATTTGGTCTTTGAACATATACGCAAATATCCTAATAGATCACTTGGTGTTGTTACATTTAGTGAGGCACAACAAAATGCAGTTGATGCTGCAATTCGACAAAAAAGAATTCAAAATAATTCTTATGAAGATTTTTTCAATGAAGATAATGATGAACCTTTTTTCATAAAGAATCTTGAAAATGTACAAGGTGATGAGCGTGATACAATCATTTTTAGCATTGGATATGCACATGACAGTAAAGGAGTTATGTATATGAATTTTGGACCTCTAAGCCGTGATGGTGGTTATAGAAGATTAAATGTTGCTATAACACGTGCAAAATTTAATATAAAACTTGTGGGGTCTATTGTACCAACAGATATAGATATTGACAAAACTTCTTCTGAGGGCGTAAAAATGTTACGTTCTTATATGGAATTTGCGAGTCAGGGCATTTCAGCAATACAAAATGAATTATCTTATGATAATAGTCTAAATTTTGATTCACCTTTTGAAGAATCGGTATATGACTTTTTGATATCAAAAGGATACAATGTAATAACGCAAGTTGGATGCTCTGGTTTTAGAATTGATATGGCAATAAAAGACCCTGTAAAAAGTGGAAAATTCACATTGGGAATAGAATGTGACGGTGCAACATATCATAGCTCTAGAACCGCTCGTGAACGGGACCGACTGCGTCAGGAAATGTTGGAAAACATGGGATGGACAATCTATAGAATATGGTCAACAGACTGGATTAAAGATTCTAAATCAGAAGAAGATAAACTAATCACAGCTGTAGAAAATTCCTTGAAAAGGACTCAAAGTAAACATACAGAAACAATAGAATGTTCACAACTTATCAATGACATTGTTATAGAGGAAACTGTTGAAAAGCCAACAAACTCTAATGGATTCGGTTTTGTAGAATATGAATTATGTGTTCCTGAAAAATATATGCACATGAGTCCACTGAACGCATTAAAAACAATCGTCAAAATAGAACAACCCATACACTTTGAAGAACTTTGTAGAAGAATGGCACCATTATATGGTCGTCAAAAAGCAACTTCAGTCGTTCGATATGAAATTAATTCATTACTTGCATCTTTAAAAAATTTCATTAAGATTAATGACAATTTTATATGTTTTAATGATTTTAAAAATTTAACAGTACGAATTCCTAAAGATGGAAGTGAGTATTCAAGGCAAATAAATTATATTTGTGATGAAGAATTATTATTGGCAATGACAACCATTGTCCAAAAGAGCTTTGGCATTACTCCAGATGACTTATTTATTGTTACTGCACGAGAATTTGGCTATAAACGCACTGGAGAAAATATAATATCGACATTGCGACGAGTATATCAAAAAGCAATAGCTTCAGAAAAATTAAAAGAAACAGATGGCAAAGTTTCAATTGGATAAAGATTTATTTGAAATATTCTTTCGACAATGTCATATAGAATGTTATCGAAAGAATATTTCTATTTTAAGTAGTATAATTAAAAAATTTGTGGTATAATTATCTTGAAATATATAATTAATCTATTCCTTTTTTAGTAAACGGCTTTTCCATGGTTTACATGAGAATCAATGACTTACAAATGTTTTTCATAATTGTTTGTAGTTTGCTATGTCTTTATAATCATGGCCTATACAGTCTCCGTCCATAATGAGCATTATCGGTAAACGGCAAAATCATTATTTTGTATGTGAAGATTATAAAAAAATTTAATTTGCTTTGTGCTGTAAAGCTGTTGATTTATATTTGCACAATATTATTAACGCTGCCGTAAGGTCTGACGCAACGACACGGCTAATTTAACACTGTTACACAGCATACCCAAAAAACGATGAAACGCCAAGGCAACATACTGATATGCATGCTGCTGTCACTCATGGTGGTGGCAGGCGGAGCCGGATTCGTAATAGTGAAATGCTGCTGTAAGGGCAATATGGCAAAGACCGAATGCCGCAGCAAATGCTGCACACAACACGGCAAACATCACATCGCAGCCAAACCTTGCGCCGAAACTATTGTAATGAAACTGTGGCCGTCGGCCACGGGACTTCAAAAGCAGGCATACGTGCCCGACGCTCCGGCAATGATGCTGCCGCCGTATCAGGCAGTGATGTATGGCCACATACCCGTAACGGCATACTATATCAGCAGGTATGCAGCAAGATTGCTTCACGCACCTCCACGGCTGTATCTGGCCATGATAAGTGTGTTGATAATCTGATTTTATCCTGTTTTTATTATCATATTTTCTCCTGAGTCAAACGCAAAAGCATACATGCCTGACAAAATTATATATGGCTAAAGCCCAAACGGTCAGGCAAAAGCATGATGAGGAGACAAAGGCATAAACTACTGAGGCACAGACAGCCGTCAGTCAGGAAATAACAGAACAATAAAACGGATAAAAGCAATAACTACAGATGAACATAAGACTTACTGCTGCTGGAGCCACACTGGCTGCCTGCACTACGATATGCGCCAACAACGCTACTGCCGTGTTGGCGACTGACAGCATAAGCCATAACGACAGCATTGACCGTGAAAGCTCACTGAGCGAGGTGTCTGTTGTGGCGCGCCGCTCAGGCACCACACGAATGGGCGGAGCCGTAAACGGATTCAACGTGAACCGCGAGGAGCTGTTCCGAGCGGCATGCTGCAACCTTGGCGAGAGTTTTACAACAAATCCGTCGGTAGACGTCAGCTATAACGACGCCACTACGGGCGCACGACAGATAAAACTGCTGGGACTGGCCGGCACTTACGTGCAGATGATGACCGAGAACATGCCCAACTTCCGCGGCGCGGCGGCACCCTACGCACTCGGCTACGTGCCCGGTCCGTGGATGAAAGGCATACAGGTGTCTAAAGGTGCTGCCTCGGTGAAAAACGGCTACGAGGCCATAACAGGACAGATAAACGTCGACTACAAGAAGCCTGAGGACGAGGAGGGCATTGAGATAAATCTCTTCGGCGACACAAAGAGCCGCATAGAGGCCAACGCCGATGCCAACCTGCACATAAACAGGCAACTTAGCACGGAGGTGCTTATGCACTATGAGAACAGCATAAAGAACCACGACGACAACGGCGACGGATTCTACGACAAGCCGAAAGTTGAGCAGTATAACCTGCAGAACAGATGGCTCTGGGCCGGAGACAAATATATATTTCACGGCGGAATTAGCGCAATGAAGGAACAGCGCACCGGCGGACAGACCGACCACATGGACACTAACGGCACCGAACTGTTCAGAATCGGACTCAACACGGAGCGATATGAGGCTTACATGAAGCACGCCTTCATAACAAACCGTGAAAAGGGCACCAACATTGCCCTTATGGCATCAGGCTCGATGCACCTGCTCGACGCCGGATACGGGCACAAGACGTATGACGTGAACGAGAAGAACGTGTACGCGTCGCTGATGTTTGAGACCAATTTCACAAAGATGCACAACCTGTCGGCAGGCCTGAGCCTCAACCATGACTACCTTGGACAGCACGTGCGCATGGTTAACGACAAAACGGCATCGCCTGAAACAATGAACGAGAAGGAGACCGTTGCCGGCATGTATACCCAATATACATTCAACCTAGACCATCGTCTGACAGCCATGGCGGGCATAAGGGCCGACCACAGTTCGGTGTACGGCACATTCGTAACACCGCGCCTGCACATTAAATACATGCCAAACGACATACTGACTCTGCGCCTATCAGCAGGAAAGGGCTACCGCACGGCGCATGCACTGGCTGAGAACAACTATCTGCTGGCGAGCGGACGCCGGCTCGTAATAGACGACCTAAAACAGGAAGAGGCATGGAACTATGGGGCGAGTGCCGCACTAAACATACCGCTGCTGGGCGAGACGCTGAAGCTAAACGCCGAATATTACTACACCAACTTCACGGCGCAGGCTGTAACCGACTATGACACTGACCCGGGAGTGATACACATAGGCAACCTTAACGGCAAGTCGTATTCGCACACGCTGCAGATAGATGCCACATACCCAATATTCAAGGGCATGACACTCACGGCTGCCTACCGCCTGAACGACGTGAAGACCACATACGGCGGCCGACTGCTCGAAAAACCATTGACAAGCAGATATAAGGGACTTATCACGGCATCATACAAAACGCCGCTCGGCCTGTGGCAGTTTGACGCAACGCTCCAGCTTAACGGCGGAGGCCGAATGCCCGAACCTTACGAGCTGCCCGACGGCACAATGTCGTGGAACAGGCGTTTCGGCTCATACGAACAGCTAAGCGCACAGATAACCCGCTGGTTCCGTCACTGGTCGGTATACATTGGAGGCGAAAACCTGACAAATTTCACTCAAAAGACATCTATCTACGGCGCCGACAATCCTTGGGGCACCGGTTTTGAGCCTACGCTCGTATGGGGTCCTGTACACGGCCGCATGCTGTATGCCGGAGTGAGGATAAACATCGGAAGGATGTAATCTGATTTACAAAATCGCCATAAATAAAAACAGAGCATTAGCACTCGGCCTGATGCATGCAAGATAATGACCGAGAATTGAATTTAAACCAAATAAAAAAATAAAGTTATGAAACGAAGTTTTTTATTATTAACATTGGCGCTGTGCGCTATAACAAGTTTTGCAAAAGACATTAAGACCATTGTAGTAACCCCTGATCCACAGATGCATTGTGAATCTTGCGAGAACAAGATAAAGAACAACATGCGCTTTGAGAAGGGCATAAAGAGCATCGAGACAAACATTAGCCGACAGGAAGTTACGCTTACTTACGATGCCGACAAGACAACACCCGAAAAATTGATTAAGGGATTTGAGAAATTCGGATATACTGCTACAGAGAAGACCGGATGTGACAAGCAGGAGTCCGGATGCAATAAGAAGCAGGCAAATTGCGACAAGAAACAGAATTGCAGTGAAAATGCTAAGGCAGGATGCGACAAGAAACAAGGAAAATGCGAAAATAAACTGAATTGCTGCGAAAACGGACAGAACAATTGCGACAAAAAGCAGAACAAATGTAAGCAAGACTGCAAGAAATGCAGCAATACTGAATGTAATGCAAAGAAATAAGACGCTGACAGACTGAAACAAACACAACACCAATGGGGGATGCAACTGCCGGATTAGACATAGGCAGACGCATCCCCCGTTTATTTTATATTTGCCTGATTGACCGTATAAGTTATACGGCGGTTTTCAACAAAAAAGCGCGACACAGCAGTATGTTCTGATTTTTATCCGTAACTTTGCATTTCGGAATATAGATAAAGATCTTACTTAAGGAAAGTAAAAATGAAGAAACTTCACCCCATAATGTTCGCAGGAACCGGCAGCGACGTCGGCAAGAGCGTGGTGGCAGCCGGATTCTGCCGTATATTCAAACAAGACGGATACAGTCCGGCACCGTTTAAGGCGCAGAACATGGCACTCAACTCTTACGCCACGCCTGACGGACTGGAGATAGGTCGGGCGCAGGCTGTGCAGGCCGAGGCGGCAGGACTTAATCCGCACACGGACATGAATCCGCTGCTGCTGAAGCCTCAGACAGACAAGACGTGTCAGGTGGTGCTCAACGGACGGCCTATAGGCAACCGCGATGCATACAGCTACTTCAACCCGAAGGGACGCGACGTGCTGAGAAAAGAAGTGAACGCCGCGTTCGACAGACTCAACAGCCGCTATAATCCTGTTGTAATGGAAGGTGCCGGCAGCATATCTGAAATTAACCTGCGCGAAACCGACCTTGTGAACATGCCGATGGCGATGTATGCCGGTGCCGACATAATACTCGTTGCCGACATAGACCGCGGAGGAGTGTTCGCAAGCGTCTACGGCTCGGTGATGCTTCAGCGTCCCGAAGAGCGCAAGCGCATAAAAGGCATACTTATCAACAAGTTCAGGGGTGACCTGCGACTGTTTCAGCCGGGCGTGAAGATGATTGAAGATTTGTGCGGAGTGCCCGTAATAGGAGTGCTGCCCTACTTCAAGGACATATTCGTTGAGGAGGAAGACAACATGCAGCTGGCAACAAAGGCACGCCATGCCGCCGGCAACGGCAAGGTGAGCGTGGCCGTGGCGTTGCTGCGGCATATAAGCAACTTCACCGACTTCAACAAGATTGAGCGCGACAGTCGTGTAAATCTGTATTATGCCGACAGTGCCGAAGATATAAGCAAGGCTGACATAATAATAATTCCGGGCAGCAAAAGCACCATAGCCGACCTTGACTATCTGCGCAAAAGCGGCATGGCACAGGCAATAATAAAGGCTGCCGAAAGCGGAAAGACCGTTGTTGGCATCTGCGGCGGCTATCAGATGATGGGCACGATGATAAGCGACCCCGAGGGCATTGAGGGCAGCATAAGCTGTATGCCCGGACTGGGACTGCTGCCGATGCACACCGTGATGAACAAGGAGAAGACCACGACACAGGTGAGATTCGGCCTCAACGGCGACAACCGCTACGACATGGAAGGCTACGAGATACACAACGGACGCACCGAAGCCGACAACGGCAGCGACATAAAGCCGTTGTGCATAAAAGAGGACGGAACGCAAGACGGATGCATGGCAGGAGAAAGATGTATGGGAACATATATCCACGGAATATTGGACAACAGCAGATTTATAGATTTTCTGCTGCATCCTTACACTCAAACGGAATACCCGAAGAGCGGGACGGACAACTGGAAACGGTTTAAGGATGAACAGTACGACAAACTGGCTGAACTTATACGCAGCAATGTTGACATGAAACTGGTTTACGAAATTCTGCAAAACGACAACGATGATTAACGGACACGGTGACGACCTATATAAATATAATGTTGAGGTGAAGTCGAACTTCAGCTCAAACATCTACTCGCATGCCGACCTCAACGGTCTTAAAAAGCATCTGGCATGCAGCATGGACGTGATAAGCAGCTATCCAGAACCTGAGCCTTACTCGCTCGAAAAAGCCTTGGCTGAAGAATGTGGCATAGAGAACGACGAGATAATGGTAACCAACGGAGCAACCGAGGCCATATATCTCGCGGCAATGATGACAAACGCAAGGCAGGAGAACGGCAACAACATTAATCTGATAAGCATGCCGACATTCAGCGAATATGCCGATGCCTGCAGGATGTTCGGCGGAAAGGTGATGAGCGACGAAAGCGGATATGAGGGCAAAGCTACCCACTGGATGTGCAACCCGAACAACCCGACAGGCTCGGTGATATGCGGCGAAGAACTGCTCCGCATTACAGAAAGCCACAAGGATGAGATATACGTGATAGACCAAAGTTATGAACACTACACCACGCTGAAACTTATTTCTGACCGCGAGGCTGCCGATGCGGGCAACATCATTCTGCTACACTCAATGACAAAGCAGTTCTGCATACCCGGACTGCGTCTCGGATACGCAACAGCCTCAGCCAAACTGATTAGCCGCCTAAAGGCTCTGCGCCATCCCTGGAGCGTAAACGCACTGGCTATAGAAGCAGGACTTTACCTCATAAGGAATAAAGAAAAGGCTATATCTGATGCTGACCTGTTGCTCGAAGAGGCACAAAGGCTGAGAAACGAACTGAACAAGATTGACGGAGTGAGCGTAAGATCGACAATGACAAACTTTATGCTCGCAAGTCTAAAAGAGCGAAAGGCTGCAGACCTGAAGGATTTTTTGGTTCAGAATTACGGCATACTGATACGCGACGCATCCAACTTTGAGGGACTGGACGACTCGTATTTCAGAGTTGCGGCACAGACACGAGCCGAAAACGACATGCTCACTGAAGCCATAAAAGACTTTATGAGTAATGACAGATACATCAAATAACGAAAGAAACGCAACAGATAAAGTAAGGAAATGACATCAGTAATATCAATAATAGCCGGATGGATTGCCGACCGGTTGCTGGGCGACCCTGAGCGTCTGCCCCACCCCGTAGTGCTGTTCGGCAAAGTGATTGCAGCCGGAGAGCACCGGCTCAACAAGGACAATCACCGCAAAATAAAAGGTGCGGTAATGTCATTGTCGCTCACAATCGTAACATTCGCCATTACGGCGGTAATTCTATTGGCTGCCGAAAGGTTGTCAGACATAGCCGCAATAGTAATTCAGGCGGTTCTGATATTCTATTGCCTTGCCGGACAGACACTCATAAAAGAGGTGAAAGGCGTATTCAAGGCACTCGACATATCACTCGACTGCGGTCGCAGGCAGGTGTCGCGAATAGTGGGACGCGACACATCGCAGTTGCCAGACAATGAGGTAAGAAAAGCCGCCCTGGAAACTCTTGCTGAGAATCTGAGCGACGGAGTCATCGCCCCGGTGTTCTGGCTCATCATACTCGGAGTTCCGGGAATGGTGGCATATAAGATGGTAAACACGCTTGACTCTATGATTGGCTACCGCACCGAACGGTATAAAGACTTCGGTATGATGGCGGCACGCACTGACGACGTGGCAAACTTTATTCCTGCCCGGCTCACAGCCCTGCTCATGGTGCTTGTAGCAGGAAGACCTTCGCTGCTAAAATTTGTTGCGACCAACGGACGAAAGCATGCCAGTCCGAACAGCGGATATCCTGAAGCAGCCCTGGCAGGAATACAAAACTGCCGTTTCGGCGGAGGACACACTTACTTCAACGAATACTTCTACAAGCCATACATAGGCGACAACGAACGACAACTGACAACAGAAGACATGAAAAAGGCAGTGAAGACAAGCCGTAGAGCCGAACTGGTTATGTTGTTGATAACACTTGCGGCAGAAACAGCACTTGCAGCAATAATATAAGTGTGAACAGAAATGGATTTGCAGTTGACAAAATACTCTAAAAACATCAATATGCACATAAAAACAAGTGTTTGACAAATAAAATTAATCAAAAACCCAGAAATATCCTTGGTTTTTACGCAAAAAGGATGTACCTTTGCAAAAGTTTTTGCGAAAAGGCTAAAAGGTGATACATAAAACATACATTTTATGCCACAGCAAAAACATAAAAAGTCTGCGCCTGTGGCGGAATTGGTAGACGCGCTAGACTTAGGATCTAGTGGCTGGTGTCGTGTAGGTTCGAGTCCTATCAGGCGCACAGATAATAAAAAAGAGGTGAAAAGTCAGTAATGACCATTCACCTCTTTTTTCATAGAAATAAATGTATTTTTCTATAAAATGCTAATAAACAGGGGATAAAAACATCACATTTAGACATAAAAAGCGAAAAAAAACATATACACAAATATTAGCCAATTAAGCACATACAGAGCAAAATAAACACACTTTGACACAAAAAAGGAAAATAAACTTACATATTGTGCTTGCGAAATAAAAAAGAATTCGTATATTTGCAACATAGATTTAAAAAATTAATTAATAATTAACCAAAAACAGAATCGACTATGAAAAAGATTTTATTAGTAGCTCTGTTTGCAATAGTTGCAATAGGCGCAAGTGCACAAAAGAACTTCACTATATGGTGGGGTGGTAATGTTTCTGACATTGACGGAGACGTAAACTTTAAATCAGAATTCAAAGCATTAAACATCGGTCTTACATACACTGCTCCAATAGATGACAAATTCGATTGGTCGGTAGGTGCAGCCTATGTAACCAAAGGTGTAAAAGACTGGGATCCGGGTTTAATTCAGATTGAAGGTAACGGTGCATGGAATTTCCTTAATAACGGCGATGCCAAGATTGGAATTTTCACCGGTCCATACGTAAGTTTCCTCGTAGTAAAAGACGATGCTGAAGAAGTAAACACATTCGACTTCGGATGGCAAGGCGGTTTGGCAGCTGCATACAAATTCCTATCTTTCAAAGTTGGATATGAATATGGCTTCTGCAATGTCATCAAAGATTATGACGGAAAAGCAGGAGACTTCTTCTTCAGAATAGGAGTTAATTTCTAACTGCAATATAAACAAAAACGTCCGGCTCATTGGCCGGACGTTTTTTATTTATCAGTATTTGTTGTAAATTAAATAATCTCTGTATTATAATAATCTCTGTATTATTAAGATGCTTCAGCCAAAGCCAATAACTAGACATTATTATCCACTAAGATATACACAAACGCTTGTTATCAAAATTATATCGCACTGAAACGCTTGATAAGCTTGCGACGATAAAAGCGGCCGACCTTGACATAGTCGATGTTGTCAAACGGCGGATAAAAGCGGCAAATGTTGTCACACACCTCCAAAAGATAGTTTATATTAATTATGTATTTCTGGCTAACCTGTATGAAACTGCTGTCTATTCCGAGCAGCACATCCTTGTTGACATTGCGTTTCAGTCGCAAAGGCTTATCGCATCCGGCAGCCACAGCCACCCAAACACGCGTGTCGTGATCGTAAGAGAACACGCAGATATCGCGTATCTGAATCAGGCGGAAGTCAACGGTGTTAGTGTAAAACAGCAGTTTTCCTTCGTTGCTTTTAACTATCTCATCCTTTGACACATCCATTTTACCATTCTCGCGCTCATCGTAAAAACGGCTAATAACAGTGTCAAGTTCCTTGTCGTCAACAGGTTTCAACAGAAAATCAAAAGCCTTATTACGGAAGGCAGGCAGCATATAGTCGCTGTAGGCTGTATATATTACCACATAACACGGCCATTCAGCCTGGTCGTTAAATTGAGAAAGAAATTCAATTCCTGTCATGTCAGGAAGTTCCACGTCAAGAAACAGCAGTTCAGGTTTATGTCTCATTATCATCTCGAGACCTTCCTCTCCCGTTCCGGCTGTTGCAACGACATTAACATCCGGATACTTCTGGAGTTTCTCTATCAGATTGTCTATTGCAGTTTGAGTATCATCTATGATTATTGCGTTCATAATTTGCTAATGTTTGCTATGGTCTGATTCTTTAAGTCCAAGCGGCAAGCTCAACGAAACTTCACACCCGGCCACCTTTCCGTCTGTGCCGGTTACGTTTCTTATGCCGAGTCTTATCTTACGCTTGTTGTCACGGTTTATAATATTTATCGAACTACGTATCACCTTAAGTCCCGTACCTGTTGAATTAGGGTCGCTGTGCCTGATGTCAAATCCGGCTCCGTTGTCAGTAACAGTAATGTTGCACCGTGTGCTGTCTGCACATACGCACACCTTCAGTGCCTTATGTCCTACCCGCCGCTTCAGTCCGTGCTTTATTGCGTTCTCAACAAGTATCTGTATAAACATCGACGGCACCATTATGTTTTGAAGCACATCGTCGGCAGGAGCGTCAATACTGAAGTCGAAATCATCGCCAATGCACGAACGCTCAACACTAATATAATAGTCGACAAAGCCTAATTCCTCCTTCAGCGACACATAATATTTGCCAGACATCTTAAGGTTGGCCCTTATAAGTTTGGCGAGAGTCATAAGTTCGCTGGCATCCTGTTTGTCAGTTTTAGATATACTGTTGTTCAATACATTAAATATGAAATGAGGCGAAATGCGACTACGGGCGTTGGCAAGTTTCAGCTGCATTAGCTGCATGTGTGTCTGCAGTCTGCGCTTGCGCATATATGTGAACAGATAAAGAAACAGCAACACAAGCACAACAGCAAGCAATACCACCCCATAGAAGCTCCATTGCGCCTTACGTATGTCAGCGTCTTTTTCCTGCAAAGCTATCTTATGATGAAGTTGCAGCGTATCCTGCGTGTAGCGCATCATTATTTCCGAAGTTCTCATGTTCACGGTATTGTGCTTCAGCGAGTCGTTGCGGGCTATGCTTCCAAGCAGGTTTTCGTATGCTTTCTTATAGTTTCCCGTCTTTGCGTAATATTCGCGCAGATATTTTTGGCGTATGTTCACAAGGTTGAAGTCAAGCAAAGTGTTTATTTTTTCATTTGCCAACACTCTTCTGACTTCGTCTACCCGTCCTTTTTTCAGAGCCAGTCCGATGCGTATCGTATGGCAATAGTACATTGCAGTGGCATCGCCCTTACTGCTGAAAAAACGTTCAGCCTCATCAAGACATTTATATGATTCTGCCGTATTGCCGAGATTTAAATAAACATCTGCCATGTTAAGCTTGCACAAATACATGTCATAACTGTCCGTCAAACAGTTTTCCTCAAGCAACTTCTTCATCCTCATGAATGTGGTAAGCGCTGCTGGATAGTCTTCGGCGTAATAATAATAATTGCCGTAATTGTTCAGAAAATAAAGTTTCATGTTAAACGGCATGAGGTTGAAGTTGCGGTCGGACACCTTATAGCAATGCAGGGCCTCGTTGAAGTCGCCAAGGTTAAGATATATACGTCCAAGACCAACATACAGACTTACATTGACTTTAGGCGGAAGACGCAGTGAGTCAGACAGATAAAGGGCACGCCTGTACCATATTGCCGCATGCGGCATATCGTTTATGCCCACATAGGCATCGCCCAAATTTGCACATACGTCAGGAAGACGCGACTCCAAATCGCTGCCGAAAAGATAGTTATAAGCCTTATGGTAAATGTCGATTGTCTCGTGCGAGTTATAATGAAACTTGTGATAATATGCTCCCTTTGTGTTATACAAGAATCCAAGCATTCCTCTAACACGAGGTGTCAACTTCTGACGCTCAAGAAAACTGAAAGGACCTTCCCAATCGAGTTTTAGCGTATCGGGCACATCGAGTGAAACACTGTAACGGAGATAACGAAGATAATAATCGTAATAATCAAGACTGTCTGATGACTTTTTCAAGCCAAGCAGCATTGTATCCAACACATTATCCGACTTTACGAACATCGAGTCGTCAAGCCGCTTAAGAGCATCCTGATGTTCTGGCGTACGCTCATCACCGTATTTTTTGCCGCCGGAACATGACGAAAAGCAAAAGCACAACAAGGCTATAGCTGCAGCAATGGCTGCACATCTGCAAATGACAAAGCAAATATGATAATATAGCCTCATAACGTTAATCACATACGTTTGTTGAAAATACTCTTAAACTTTAATTTTATCTATAAACGAAACTAATCCGACACAAAGTTAACAAAAAATTATTTAATAGTAATGTTTCTTTAATTAAAATACGATTATAATAGCCTTTAAAACTTGGTTTTACATCAAATAGTTTAAAGAAAACGCCAATATGTAAACCAACTGTTTACACTTAAAGGATAAACAAAAAAAACGATGCCCGGAAACGGCATTCACATGCAGATTCCGGGCACTGTCATCAATTGCTGCAATGCAGCGTTAAAATTATTTTACGTTACCTACTTTTATCAGATATTCGGCAATCTGAACTGCATTAAGCGCAGCTCCCTTGCGTATCTGGTCGCCACTGAGCCAGAATGTCAGTCCGTTCTCGTCGGCAAGGTCTTTTCTTACACGGCCTACATATACGTCATCCTTACCGGCTGTATCAAGCGGCATAGGATAAACCAGATTAGCAGGATCGTCCTCGAGCGTTACGCCCGGAGCAGCTGCTATAGCCTTCTGAGCCTCCTCTACGCTGATAGGACGCTCTGTCTCAATCCATACCGACTCAGAATGAGCGCGGAGTGAAGATACGCGCACGCACATTGCAGAACATTTAACATCGCTGTGCATAATCTTGCGTGTCTCGTTAAACATCTTCATCTCTTCCTTGGTGTATCCGTTTGGCTGGAACACGTCAATCTGAGGTATCACGTTATAAGCCAGCTGATGCGGGAATTTCTTCACCGTTACAGGCTTACCGTCGATAATCTCCTTATACTGCTGCTGCAGTTCTTCCATTGCAGCTGCACCTGCACCGCTTGCGCTCTGATAGCTTGCAATGTGTATGCGGCGTATGTGGCTGAGCTGCTCAAGCGGTTTCAGCACTACAACCATCATAATCGTTGTGCAGTTAGGATTGGCAATGATGCCACGAGGACGGTTGAGAGCATCCTCGGCATTGCACTCAGGCACAACCAATGGCACATCGTCGTCCATACGGAACGCGCTTGAGTTGTCGATCATCACTGCTCCATACTTTGTTATATCGGCAGCAAACTCTTTTGACGTACCTGCACCTGCAGAAGTGAAAGCTATGTCAACACCCTTGAAATCGTCGTTGTGCTGAAGAAGTTTCACCTCATACTCTTTTCCCTTAAAAACATATTTACGTCCAGCCGAACGCTCCGAACCGAACAGCACGAGGTCGTCTATCGGAAAATTTCTTTCTGCGAGAACGCGAAGGAACTCTTGTCCAACGGCGCCGCTCGCGCCAACAATTGCTACTTTCATTTATTGCTTATTTTTATTATTAAATATATTATTATGCTAATTATTCAATGCAAAAGTACAACTTTTAGCCAAATCGCTGCTAAAATATGATTTTTTTTTGCACTTTTGCATATAGATTTGCAACATAACGAATAATTATGCCGGATATATCTCAATTTTTCCCCATAACAGCCCCGACTCTGATATTCTTCGTCGTGCTGTGTATCATACTTTTCGCCCCGATTATCATGGGTAAGCTGCGCATTCCTCATATCGTAGGAATGGTGCTGGCAGGAGTATTGGTGGGACCTCACGGATTCAACATTCTGGCTAAAGACAGTTCCTTCGACCTGTTCGGGCATGTGGGCCTGTATTACATAATGTTCCTTGCCGGACTTGAGATGAACATGAGCAACTTCAGAAAGAACAGATTCCGCACGTTCACACACGGCATAATGGCGTTCATAATACCTATGGCCATGGGCTTCGCGTTCAACACGACCATACTTAAATACACTTTTCTCACATCTGTACTGCTCGCCAGTATGTACGCGTCACACACGCTCATAGCCTACCCCACCGTGTTGCGCTACGGACTGTCCAACCAGCGCAGCGTAACAATAGCCGTGGGAGCGACAGCCATAACAGACACGCTGACGCTGCTCGTGCTTGCCATTGTGGGCGGAATGTTCAAAGGAGAAATAAGCAGCAGTTTCTGGATACTGCTGTTTCTAAAGATCGCTGTAGTGTTCTTCATCATAATATTCTTTTTTCCGCGCATAGCCCAATACTTCTTTCAGCGATACGAAGACAACGTAACTCAGTTTATCTTCGTGCTGGCCATGACGTTCCTCGGCTCTGCGATGATGGAGATGATAGGCATGGAAGGACTTCTCGGCGCATTCCTTACCGGTCTTGTGCTAAACAGATACGTGCCCAACATATCACCGCTGATGAATCATCTTGAGTTTGTGGGCAATGCCATCTTTATACCCTATTTTCTTATAGGCGTGGGCATGCTCGTCAACGTAAACTCTCTGTTAAGCGGACTTGGCACACTGCAAGTGGCGGGCGGCATGATTGTGGTGGCATTGGTGAGCAAATGGATAGCATCGCTCTTCACACAAAAGATATTCGGCATGAGAGCCATTGAACGTGAGCTGATTTTTGGACTCAGCAACGCCCAGGCAGGCGCCACACTTGCAGCAGTGCTCGTGGGATATAACCTGATAATGCCAAACGGACAAAGACTGCTCAATGACGATGTGCTCAACGGCACAATCATACTTATTCTCGTTACGTGTGTGTTCAGCTCGTTCACCACAGAGCGTGCAGCTAAGAAGATAGCACTCGAGACAAAGAGCAACATGCCTAAAGAAAACGACGGCGACGACGAGAAGATAATGATTCCGATGAAATACTCGGAAACGGCTGAAAACCTGATAAAGCTGGCTTCGCTGATGCGCAACCGCAAACTCAACCGCGGAGTGGTGGCACTCAACGTGGTCTATGACGACGACAACCGGCTGCAATACCAGGAACGGGGACGGCAACTGCTGGAACACATAACCAAAGTGGCCAACGGCTCAGGACTTATGGTGCAGACACAAGTCAGGATAGCCACTAACATAACCAACGGCATAAAGCACGCTTTCATGGAGTTTAACGCCTCTGAGCTTATCATGGGCATGCACATCCGCAAAGAGGTGTCGAAAAAATTCTGGGGAGAATTCATACAGAGCATATTCTGCGGACTAAACCGACAAATAACAATAGTGCAATGTCTCAAACCGCTCAACACTCTAAGGCGTATACAGGTGGCAGTTCCGTCGCGTGCCGAATATGAACCCGGATTCTACCGCTGGCTGGAACGTCTGTCGCGCATGGCTGAGAATCTTGAATGCCGCATACAGTTCCACGCAAAGCACGAAACGCTGTCGCTCATTAACGAATATATACAGAACCGCCATCCCGGAGTAAGAGCCGAATACACATACATGGCTCACTGGAACGAGTTGCCGGGACTAGCCGACAATGTGAACGAAGACCATATGTTTGTGGTTATCACGGCGCGCAAGGGCACAATTTCATACAAGAATGCGCTGGAACGTCTGCCCGAGGAGATTACTAAATACTTTGCCGGCAAGAGTCTAATGATAATATTCCCCGACCAGTATGGCGAGCCGCTCGGAGCAATGACTTATGCCGAGCCTCAGCACCACGAACAGTCCAGTGCATACGAAGTACTGCTGAAATGGTTCAGAAATAAATTCAATATTTAAGAAATAACCTGAATAAAAATATTCTCAATATAAACGTAAAATACAGAAATGATTGATATAAAGGGAATAACCAAGAGTTTCGGCTCACTGCAGGTGCTAAAGGGCATCGACCTGCACATAGACAAGGGCGAGGTGGTGAGCATTGTCGGACCGAGCGGTGCCGGCAAGACCACGCTGCTGCAAATTATCGGAACGCTCGACAAGCCTGACAGCGGACAGATAATTATCAACGGTACAGACGTGAGCAGCCTCAGCCGTAAAAAATTGTCTGAATTCAGAAATCAGCATATAGGTTTTGTGTTTCAGTTTCATCAGCTCCTGCCCGAATTCACAGCACTCGAGAACATAATGATACCGGCGTTCATAGCCGGAAAATCGCGCAGCGAGGCAAAGAAAAAGGCAGAAGAGCTGCTCGACTTCATGGGACTTTCCGACCGTGCCGGACACAAGCCGAGCGAGCTTTCGGGAGGTGAGAAACAAAGGGTAGCCGTGGCACGCGCCCTGATAAACAATCCGGCAGTGATTCTTGCCGACGAGCCTTCAGGAAGTCTTGACTCAAAGAACAAGGAGGAGCTGCACCAGCTGTTCTTCAATCTGCGCGACAAGTTCGGACAGACATTTGTCATAGTTACTCACGACGAGCATCTGGCAAGAATAACCGACCGCACGATAGCCATGCGCGACGGTATGCTCGAAACGGCCGACAACAGCAGCAATGAAGCCGGAGAGACAAGCGAAAGCGAAGAGCCTAAGACCGAGACTGCCGTAATCAACGCCGAGGAGAAAACTGAATAACCGGCTAAGGCAAGCACTGAGGTCATTGACATTTTATAATAACAAGAATAATCATCAATAAAAGAATATGGACTTCATAAAACTTGGTGACTACAACCTCATGAAGGTTGTCAAGAAAGTAGACTTCGGAATGTATCTCGACGGAGGCGACGAAGGCGAAGTGCTGCTGCCGCAGCGCTATGTTCCTGAAGGATGCAAGGTGGGCGACGAGCTTAACGTGTTTATCTATCTCGACAACGAAGAAAGGCTCGTGGCAACCACGCTTAAGCCACTGGCCAAAGTGGGTGACTTTGCCTATCTTGAAGTGGCATGGGTAAATGAGTATGGAGCATTTCTCAACTGGGGACTGATGAAAGACCTGTTCTGCCCGTTCCGCGAACAGAAGATGAAGATGGAGACAGGCAAAGGCTACATCGTTCATGTTCATCTCGACAACGAAAGCTACCGTATTGTGGCATCGGCAAAGATTGAGCGCTATTTCAATATGGAGCCGCCTACATACAAGCAGGGAGATGAAGTTGACTTGCTAGTATGGCAGAAGACCGACCTCGGATTTAAAGTCATCATAGACAACAAATATCCCGGACTTGTGTATAAAGATCAGATATTCAAGACCATACACACAGGCGACAGGATGAAGGGATATATTGGCGCAGTAAGATCCGACGGCAAGATTGACGTGATGTTGCAGCCTACAGGACGCAAGATGACTACCGAGTTCAGCGAAGTGCTGCTGCAATATATGAAGGAGCACAACGGCGTGTGCCGTCTGACCGACAAAAGCCCTGCTGAAAACATCTACGCCACGTTCCAGGTAAGCAAGAAAAACTACAAGAAAGCCATTGGCGACTTGTATAAGCGCCGGCTTATAATATTGTGCGACGACTGCATAAAGCTCACCGGCAACAGATAACCGGCAATAAAAGAAGCCTGGGACACAAAAAGGCAGTCATGTGTATCTAAAACAGACATTAAGTCTTAATACAGAATGAACAATGAGGAAATTCAAAAAACTCGTGGCGATAGAGCCGATAAAATTGACTTCAGAAGCTAAAGAGAAACTTAAACTTTACGCTGATGAAGTTATCATGCACAGCGATATGCCTGACACTGACAGTGAGATAACAGCGCGCATAGGCGATGCCGATGCCGTGCTGGTCAGTTTCACAACAACTCTCACGGCCGATATTCTTGCAAAATGCAGCAATCTGAAATATGTAGGAATGTGTTGCTCGCTGTATTCGCCCGAAAGTGCCAATGTTGACATAAGATATGCAGAAGGACACGGCATAACCGTTACGGGCATACGCGACTACGGCGACGAAGGCGTCATTGAATATGTAATAAGCGAACTTGTAAGATGCCTGCACGGTTTCGGTCAGCCGGCATGGCTGGGAGCGCCGAACGAGATAACCGGACTGAAGGCAGGAATCATAGGTCTAGGCAAATCGGGAGGCACGATTGCCGACGCAATGAAATTCTTCGGTGCCCATATAGGCTACTTCGCACGCAGCCAAAAGCCGGAGGCAGAGGCTAAGGGCTACAGATTCATGCCGCTTGACAAACTTGTTGAATGGAGCGACATTGTTTTCTGCTGCCTCAACCGCAACACAGTGCTACTTCATGAAAAAGAGTTTAAACTGATAGGCAACCACAAGATTCTGTTCAACACCGGCCTGTCGCCGGCTTGGGACGAACCTGCAATGGCTCAATGGCTAGACAACGACAACATCTGCTTCTGCGACACCACCGGGGCAGCCGGCAGCACAAACATGCAAAATCATCCGCACATGCACTGCATGGGCGTATCGTCAGGATTGACAAAGCAATCGTACGAAAGACTCAGCAACAAAGTCCTGACTAACATAGAGAACTATCTGAAAGATTAAGAAGCTGTTGAACAACAGCCACTTTACCGGGAGCAATACATAAGGAAAAGATGTGTTACCGCGGTAACAAAGCAGAGTATAAGCCAACACAAAATAAAAGCTTATGCCCTGCTTTTGTGTGTTCTGCAATAATTATTAACAAATATAAATGCAACGACAATGAAAAGAAAAAAAAGAAGGATAACAGGAATGGAAACGCCTGCAATCAAGAAAGTGAAGAAAAACTGTGCAAAGCTCAGACCTTCTCCTCTGACAAATGTAGTATGTAAACATTTTAATTTTTTATGTTCTAATTTTCAACAGTAAAATGGCAACAATCAAAATTAAACTTTCTCCACAGTTGATACAACTTGGAGAAAAAGAACTTCTCATCGAAATCGACGAGAACGTTCTCTCCAGGAACAATTTAAAGCCCAAAATCGAGAAATCTTTGTTTATCTACATGGAACAAATAATCAAAGAGCTTGAGGGCAACAGACAAATCAGCACTGCCGCCAACTACAAAAGTACGCTGAAAAGCTTTAAGCGGTTCAGAAACGGTAAAAACATCGCATTGAGCAAAATCAACGACAAGGTTATACAGCAGTATGAGGCATATCTCAAAAATGAAGGCATCAAGATGAACACAGTGTCCTTTTACATGAGAGTGATGCGAGCGGTTTACAACAGGGCTGTAGAGGACGGACTGGCAGCAGAAAAGCAGCTGTTCAAAAACGTTTACACAGGGATTGACAAAACCGAAAAAAGAGCAGTACCGCTACAGACCATAAAGGCGATAAAGGAATTATATATGCCTTCAAGAGCCTTACACTTTGCACGTGACATGTTTCTGTTCAGCTTTTATACGCGTGGAATGTCGTTCGTAGACATGGCATATCTCAAAAAGACAGACCTTGACAACGGCATACTGACATACAAGAGACGAAAGACGAAACAGCAACTTTCGATAAAATGGGAAAAGTGCATGCAGGATATTGTCAACAAATGGCCCTCGTATAACGAATACCTGCTACCGATAATAACCACTGCCGGTAAGGACGAAAGGACACAATACAAAAGCTGTCAGAAGAACGTCAACCAGCAGCTGCGCAAAATATCCAAAATGCTGAAGATGCGCAAAGGCATAACAATGTACGTAGCACGACATTCATGGGCCAGCATAGCCAAAAACATGAACATACCATTGGGGGTGATTAGCGACAGCATGGGGCATACATCACTAAAAACTACACAAATTTATCTAAATGCCATAGACATGGATATAATCAACAAGGCGAACCTGAAGATTATAAAGAGGATTGAAAAGACAAAAGAAAACTCCAAACAACACTTAGAAAACAAGCTATAAAAGACATCCTCACCTGCAATCGACTATTTGGATATTAATACTAACAACAACAACTTTAATGAATGAACCTTGATAAACCTAGTTCGACCAAAACATTAAACCGTATTTCTATAATTAATTTTTTATGTTTAATACTAACAATTTAATAAATTACGAATTAACCTAATTAACGCATGAAAATCAACAATAAAAGAAAGCAGAATTTTTGCAATACAGAAAGCACCTAATATAAAAGAGGATATATATTTGTTAATGCGTCTTTTTATGCTGTCTAATAGAGTATATAAAATTACAGCCAATATACATCTATATAAATAATTTAAAGACGCCAAATGCATACAGAAAAATCAATACTAAAATAAAGAAGACAGATAAATACTTCCGAAATAACTCACCTAATTATGAAGGTGTACAATACCGTTTTCTTTTATGGAAACCACGTCCGGAACAAAAGATCCTATTATCTTTATTTTATATCAAAATATAGAAGTGAAACCGAAAGCAACAATACAATAATCTGACGGCAGTAACTTCATCTGTAATATCTATAAAATAGCGGAATTTAGTTTGAATATTCATTCTAAATTATTACTGTCCGGTAAACCATAACATCTCCTCCCCAACTTCTTGAAACATAGGAGTTGGGGCTTCTTATAATCTTGTACAAGCCT
>ENA-ORRI01000098-ORRI01000098.1-human-gut-metagenome-genome-assembly--contig:-NODE-98-length-52948-cov-12.0063_pt1 | contig 52948 bp, 49 predicted proteins | sample MGYA00242172_ERZ509128 | MGnify/ENA primary metagenome ERZ509128 (study PRJEB26280, sample SAMEA2338623) | human gut metagenome | biome: human gut; feature: human-associated habitat; material: faeces... | reverse complement strand
TCCAGTCGGCCGCGGCGGTAAACGCGACCGTTGCGGTCCGCTCCTCGTCGGCGTCGAGTGTGTATTCGGTCTTCTCGATGGTCAGGTTCCCGGGACGGGAGGCATCATCATCCTTCTTGCAGCCCGTAAGGGCAAGGATGGCAAGCAGGGGCAAAAGGTAAAGCTGTTTCATATGGCTCTTTTTTATGTGAGTATGCAAGGTAGGTGAAAAAATCGAAATTTCCGCGTCTTTGTGCGGTTCGGGAGGTGAATTTTGTCGGAAAGATTTGTTTTTGTCGTTTAGGCAATTGGAAAATTGTCGTTTAGGCAATTTTTTGTCGTTTAGGCAATTTTGAAACCGGTCGCAAAACGGCCTTGCAAATGCGGACGGACGCCGCCTTCAGTTGGAAAGACAGCGTCCGTTGAGGCGTCGTTAGTGTGTGCGCAAGACCGGCTGCGGGGCCCGGTGGGGCGGCCGGCCGATGGAAGGGGAGAGATGGCCGCTTCCGGGAGCGGGCCCCGGCGGCTGGACGGCTGGACGGCTCATCGTGGTCGTCCCGCCCCGACCGGTCAGTTGGCGGGCGCGGTCTCGTCGGGAAGCTCCACCAACCTCAGGTGCGGGGCGGCGGGGTGGAGCAGCCAGCGGCGGAAGGCCTCGCTCTCGAGGCTCCGCAGTCGGAAGGCCAGCGCCGCAATCATCTCCAGGTTGTAGAACTCCACCCCGTGGACGATCCGCTGTGTCGGCCCCCGGCGCAATGCCTCCGAGCGGTAGATGGCCCGGATGTTGGCCCGTACGGCCGCCTCGAAGACTCCGAACAGGCGGGCAATCTCCGGCTGTGCGAGCCATACTTCGCCCCCGGCGTTGCGGTGCAGGATGACGCGCCCGCGATCGATTGTGATCGATCCCCGATATCCAATCGTCTCCATACCGGCGGTGATTAAAACTCCTCGGGCGACTTGCTCATCTCGCGCAGGATGGTCTGGTCGAGCACCTTGGCGTAGTGACGCGTCATCTTCGTGTCGGAGTGTCCGAGCATCTTGGCGACGCTCTCGATTGAGACGCCGTTGGCCAGCGTGTAGGTGGCGAAGAAGTGGCGCGCGCAATGCGTCGAGAGGTTCTTGCGGATGCCGCAAATGTCGGCCAGCTCCTTCAGGTAGACGTTCATCTTCTGGTTGCTCGTCACGGGCAGCAGCACGTTGTGCGCCAGGCATTCGGGATCGGTGCGGTAGCGTTTGAGGATCTCCTCGGGGATCTTCAGCAGCGGGATGTTGCACATGTTGCCCGTCTTTCGGCGCGGCTTGCGGATCCAGCGGTGGCCCTGCATGTCGGTGACGATGTGCTCGGGTGCGAGCTGCTTGATGTCCGAGAATGCCAGCCCCGTGAAGCAAGAAAGAAGCATCAAAGCAAGGGAGATAGGTTTAGAGAAGAATAAACGCAACCCGTTGTAAACAAGCGGTTTTGCAGCAGTTTGCCATTACAGCCAAACAGCAGGGAAAGGCAGGATAATGCAAGGTTTCCGCTACCAAGTCATTACCTGTTCCGCCACCTGCCTGAAGCCTGAAAAACAGCGTTTCTAATGCTTGTAAACAAGCATTATACGTGCGGCAAGGGCTTCAAATCCGCAGATTTAACGTTATTGGTTCCGCTTGCGCCGTTCTGCACCGTTTCCAATTCTGTCGGTCGGCAATGTATCACTAATATTGCAACCCAAAAAGTCATGGAAATGAAGACAGAAATGAAAGTGCTGCTCTACATCAAGCGCAGCGAAAAGGACAAGGACGGGCTGTCGCCCCTCATGGGCAGGATAGCCGTCAGGGGAAAGAACAACTCCATCGCGCAGTTCTCCTGCAAGTTCAAGGTTGACGTGAGGCTGTGGAACGCCACGGCTCAACGGTGTACGGGCAAGAGCCGGATGGCGGTCATGGCGAACCGCGAGATTGAACGCACACTGTTGCTGTTGCGCCAGCGTTTCAACGAGCTGAAGGACATCAAGGAAGTCGTTTCGGCTGAGGATGTGAAGAACGCCTACCAAGGTCAGGCTGAATCGCAGGACACCATCATGAAGCTGTTTGAGGAACACAACAGCGACTACGCCTTGCGCGTGGGTGTGAACCGCGCCGTGAACACCTATTACCAGTACACGAACACTTACCGACACCTTGCCGTGTTCCTGAAAGACAAGTACCGTCTTTCGGACATGCCAATCAAGCAGATTGACGGGAACTTCATCGAGGATTTTGACATGTACATGCGCACCGTAAAGCGGTTCAAGCCAAGGACCATAGTCGGACATATCAACCGCCTGAAATGCGTGATGATGCTCGCCGTGTTCCGCGGCACCATCCCTTTCAGCCCGTTCAAGGGGTACAGCCCCCAAAAGCCGGAGTTCAAGCAGATGTACCTTACGGAAGAGGAACTGGCCAAGTTCGCCAACATGACCTACGACACGCCCAACCGCAATTTCACGAGGGACATGTTCCTGTTCTCGTGCTGGACTGGCATCTGCTACTGCGACATGAGGGCATTGACGGAGAAGAACCTCGTGAAAGCCGAGGACGGAAGCCTATGGATTCACACGGAAAGGCTGAAAACGGGCACTCCCGAATGTGTGCGCCTGATGGAGATACCGCTCGCCATCTTGGAGAAATACAGGGGCATGGATGCCAACGGGAAACTGCTGCCCATGCTTACAAAGGAGAGCATGAACCGCCACCTGAAGAAAATGGCCGTGATGTGCGGTATCAACCGCCCGATTTCATTCCATCAGGCCAGGCATACCTTCGGCAGCATAATCTGTCTTTCGCAGGGCATTCCCATCGAAACGGTGAGCAAAATCATGGGACACAAGCATATCAAGACCACGCAGCGGTACGCGAAAGTCACGCAGGACAAGATAGACCGTGACGTGGACAGGCTGGGCGAAGCCATTGAAGGCAAGTTCTCCCTGTTCGGGATTGATTCGGCTCCTTCCCCGATTCATAAGGACATTACCCGGCGCAGGGTCAATCCGAGTTGGAAACAGAAAGCTATTGTCAAACAAATGATGGAGGGATAGGCCATGCGCAGCACGTTCAAGCTATTGTTCTACATCAACCGGCAGAAGTTGAAGAAGAACGGCAAATGTCCGATAATGGGTCGCGTCACCCTTGACGGTAAGGTTTGCCAGTATTCCACGGGGCTGGAAGTCGAGCCTGCGTATTGGAACGCCGATACGGGCAGGGCTTTCACTGACGGACGCAAGGAGAGCCTTGACAGCGAGAAGAAAAAGGAGCTGGTCAGGCTGAACGATGCCCTGTCCGCACTGGAAGCCAAAGCACATGCCGCCTACAAGGAGAACGTGGACAGTTACGGCTTCGTGTCGGCTGAAATCATCAAGAACGCCGTGACGGGCAAGTCGCAAGTGAAGGAAACCCTGCTTGCGTTGATGGATGAGCATAACGAGGAATACGCCAAACGTGTGGGCATCGACAGGACAAGGCACACTTATATCCGGTACCTGACCACACGCAAGCACATCCACAATTTCATGAAGTACAAGTACGGCATGGAGGACATCCCGTTGCGTTCGCTGACCATGCGCTTTATGACAGACTTCACGTTCTACCTTTCCACCGTGCTGAAATTGAAGGTGTCGGCATACAACGACTACCTCATCCTGCTGCACAAGATGACGCGGCTCGCCTTGAAAAAGCATATCCTCAAACGTGACCCCTTCGCTGGACACAAGATAGAGAAAATCACGGTGAACCACCGCTACTTGACGGGTGAGCAGTTCGAGAAGCTGTTGAAGGCGAAACTCCCCACGTACAGATTATGCCATACGAGGGACTTGTTCGTCTTTTCGACTTTCACGGGCATCGGGAGGGCGGACTTGGCGAATCTGACGGAGGACAACATCATCACGAAGGAGGACGGCAGCAAGTGGATTCACATCGCCCGTCAGAAGACGAAAGCGGAGTGCCACATCAAGCTGTTGGACATACCCCTGCGCATCATTGAGAAGTACCGCGGCGAGGGCAAGGACGGAAAGCTGTTCTTCGTCCCGCAGACTTCGAGCCTGTGCCGCAACCTGAAGATGATAGCCGAACAGTGCAATCTGGGATGCCACCTTACCTACTATATGAGCCGCCATTCGTTTGCGACCCTGATTTGCCTGAACAACGGCGTGCCGATAGAAACCATCAGCAAGATGATGGGGCACTCCTCCATCCGCACCACGCAAATCTACGCGGAAATCACCAACCTGAAGGTGAGCCGTGACTTGGCTGTGCTGTCCGAGACCACCAAAGGCAAGTTTTCCCTGCCTGATGACGGGATGCCTTCACGTGTGTTCAAGTGCGGCAATTACAGCGGTTGGAAAAAAGAGTGTAAACGGAATTCTGACAATGGAAAATGATGCGGACATGGAAAGAGGAATAATCACAATCGCTGAAAACGGGGCGGTCACGATGCCGACCGCTCCCGTATGGATGACGCAGCAGGAGATGTGTGATGCGTTCAACGTGTTCGGTTGCTATATCCGCAAGGCTATTGCTGCCATATACAAGAACAATGAATTGGCGGTAGAAGAAACGGTGCGGCACGTCAGACAGGACGGCAGGATTTGTTATGACGTGTACAGCCTTGAAATGGTGGTTGCCATAGCGTTCAGGTTGCGAAGCCGAGAGGCAATGGCTTTCCGAAAGTTTATCATGGAAAGGCTATACACAGCAAGCCGTGAAAAGCCTGTAAATTTGTTCTTTTCGCTGTCCGTAACCAGTCCACGGTGTACGTGTTAGCAGTAAAAGATATAACATTACACAAAGAAAGCCGATGGGCGGACAATTTACTTGTCGCCATCGGCTTTCTTTGTTTTTGCACATTCAGATTTACGTTTCCATGCGGTAAGCGTTCCTGTAGCCGCTCATCAACAGATTTTCGATGTCAGACTCCTTGTACAGGATTTTTCCGCCCAACTGGTAGTAGGATACCATCCTGTTGTTGCGGTAGTCCTGCAAGGTGCGTCGGCTCACTTTGAGCCATGCCGACACCTCCTTGTCAGTAAGGAACTGTTCGTTACCCAGCAAAGCCTTGTGGCTTGCGTCCATTCTTTCGATGCCTTCAAACAGGGCATCCAGTTTTCCGATGAAGCCGACCTCCAATTCACGGTCGGCAAGAATCAGGTCATTCATGATTTACAGTATTTACAATGGATTTAGTGGTATTCTTATCTTCAAATCAAATACTCCTGCCACGCCATGCGGCATCCTTGCGTCTGTCCTCCACAAGTCGGACGATGCGCTGCACGTCCTCCGGCTTGTAGAAAATCTTGTGCCCGATTTGCGAGTAAGCCAGCGTGCCGTTGTCGCGGAGCGTCTGTAAGGTTCGCGGACTGACGCGCAACTGTTGGCAGACCTCTTGGTTGTCCATCCAACGGCTGAGCCGTTTTCCTTCCCTCTTTCGGATGATTTCATTCACGCGGTCGGACAGGCGGTTGAGCTTGCCGACCATTTCCTCATACTTTTCTTTCGAGATAATTACTACATTCATTTTATATACTGATTTTAGTGTTAATAATCCGTTTCGCCTGCAAAGTAAATCCGTTGTCCGCTTGAAACAATGGATTTGCAATGAGGTGGCAGCTTGTGGCAGCAAGTGGTCGGGAGTGGCGTTGTTTGCCGAACCCGTGACGGCTGTTCCAAGCGTCCGTGGTGCAAAGAAAAGTGAAGTCCAGCATAATCCAAACGCTTCGCAGAGCCGTGACAGCATTTGGCGTTGGTGTGGTAGCCAATGGCGTTCTTCGGCTTTCTGCCAACCTTAAAATTACGCTCTTCTGTTTCTCAAAGGGCATTTCCTTAAATCCGCCCCGACCATTCCAATTAAGCCCTTAAAATTCCCAATGCCCGTTTCATGCACAATGGCAAAATGGCGCAGTCTGTACCGTTCAGGCAATGGGCAAAGTGCAAAACCATACATTGTTGCTACAGCCCACCCAATTCTTTGACTGTCTGTTTTATAGCCATTTCCTTTGCAACCGATAATCGGTCTAATGTGCGCACAACGGCCAACATTGTTAAACATTTAATTCAAACAAGTATGAAAAAGAACGTAAGCAGCCAGACAATGGATGCAGCATTGCAAACATTTTTGGGAAATAAACCGAGTACGGAAACTCTGAATCCCGACACCCAACCTGCTGACACGCAGGAGCAGCAGGGAAAGTCAAATGAAACTGTACAGGAACAGGCAGGTGAAGCCGTGCCGGAACAGACGGATGAAACTCCGCAAGTGGTACGCCGCATCAGCGGCAAGCAACGCCGGGCATCGTTGGAGGAGTACAAGGAAGCCTTCCTCACCGTTCCGGCCATCGAAGACCGCAAGCCCGTGTTCCTCAGCCGCAGCACGCGCGATGCGCTTGACCGTATCGTCCGTATGTTCGGCGGGCGCAGGATGAGCGTGTCTGGACTGGTGGAGAACATCGCACGGCAGCATCTTGACACCTACGGTGAGGACATCGAGGCATGGCGTAAACTCTGAGAATTAAGGAGTAGATTGACAGGGCGCAATTCGGAGTTACCCTGAAGCAATCCAACGGAGTTTTGAGGGGAGCAAGTTTGTGTTTCGGGCATACCGAAACCGCCTGCTCCCACTCATGAACTCCGTGAAGAGCCGCATCCCGTTGGTCTAACAGGTAATCACATTTTAGTCAGTAGAAATCAATTAAAAACAATGGAACAGAAACGGATATTTGACAGAAGGAACAAGGGAGGCCGTCCCAAGAAAGGAGCGGCTGACAAGCTGAAATACCGCCTCACGGTGAAGATGGCGACATCGGACTACTACACGCTGAAAGGCAAGGCACGGAATGCGGGCATATCCGCAGGTGAGCTTCTGCGCCGTTGCATGAGGGACGGGCTGGTGAAGGAACGACTCACGCACGAGCATACAGGTTACATCCGCCAGCTTTGCGGTATGGCAAACAACCTGAACCAGCTTGCGCACAAGGCGAACGCTGCTGGCTTCGTCACGGTAAAAATGGAGTGCCGCATACTCGTGGCACGGATTGAGGAACTTCTGAATTTAATCCTTTTATGACAGCCGGATATGATAGCTAAAATCGTAAAGGGAAGCAGTTTCAAGGGTGTGGTAAACTACATTCTTGACAAAGAAAAGGACGCTAAAATTCTCGTCTGTGACGGTCTGTTTGCCGAGGGCAAGGACACCATCGCCATGAGCTTCGAGGCACAATCGAGGATGAATCCGAGAGTAACGAAGTCCGTCGGACACATCTCATTGGCTTTCTCCAAGGAGGACGGACACCGCCTTACTGACCGTGCAATGGCCGGAATAGCGTTGGAATACCTGAGTGAAATGGGAATAACCGACACGCAGGTTCTCATCGTGCGCCACTTCGACAAGGAGCATCCGCACGTGCATATCGCGTTCAACCGTATCGCCAATAATGGCAGGACTATCAGTGACCGCAACGAGCGGATACGCAGCGCACGTATCTGCAAGGAGCTGACGAAGAAGTACAACCTTTATTTCGCCAGCGGCAAGGAACAGGTAAAACAACATCGCTTGAAAGAGCCGGACAAGACCAAGTACGGGCTTTATGCTATCCTTAAATCGGAGGTTTCAAGGTGCGGTAACTGGAACATTCTTGCCACTAATCTGAAGAAACAAGGCGTGGATATGCGATTCAAGTACAAGGGCAAGTCGGACGAGGTACAGGGTGTAGTTTTCACCATGAACGGCTATTCGTTCAGCGGTTCCAAGATTGACAGGCGGTTCAGCTTTTCCAAGATTGACGCAGCATTGGAACGTAATAGGCGCACAGAGCGAATGAATATGCAACCGCCCTCGCGTCATGAAGAACTACCCACGTTTCAACCTGAATCAAGGGGCAACGATGATTTGTACAACGGCTCGATTGGTCTTTTCATGCCGGACAACGCGGACGGACAGGCTGAGGAAAACCGTTTCGAGGAAGAATTAAAACGCAGGAACAAGAAAAAGAAACAACGTAAAATAGGATTTTAAATATGGACAATAATGAAGTTTACACGCTCTTCGAGGACATCAAGAATGCCCTCAAGGGTATCAACGGGAAGTTGGAGAACACTCCAAAAGCAACCAACAATCAATCAGACGGACAATCATCGGCGGTGGATTTGACACCCATAAAGGAGCTGTTCGAGAGTTCCGCAAAGGAACATCAGGCACAGACCAAAGCCATGCTGACCAAGTTCGGGGAGGCGGAAGTTTGCGCATCGAACAGTATTTTACACTTGTTGCGTGGATTGAAAGAATCATTCACCCGAAGTTCGGAAGAACGGCAGGATGAGCCACAGGAGCATATCCACCGCCACAGTTTTGACATCCGGTCAAGCAAGGTGTTTTCTCTTTTGGTCGGCATGGGCATCGTATGCAGCCTTTCCATATGGGGCAACATCGAACTTTGGAAATCCAAGCGGCAATATGCGGACGATGCGTTGAAGTTCCGCGTCATCCGCTCATGGGGAGGCTGCAATGCCAATAATATCCTTTGGCTGAATGACGTGTTCGACATCCACCGCAACGAGGAAGCCATCGAATGGATACAGCAGGAGGCTGACGGCTACGAAAAAGGGTTAAAGACTTTGTCGGACAGTCTGATGCAGGAGAGATTGAAAGTTAAACATGTAAACAGCAACAAAAAGTAAAGTGAATGGCATCGGTAAAAGTAAAATTCCGTCCTTCTGCCACAGACGGCAGGGAGGGCAGCATATATTATCAGGTGATACACAACCGCGCGGTCCGCCAAGTCAAGACGGATTGCCGGATATTTGAAAGTGAATGGAACGGCAAGACATCGGCAGTTGCCGTTCCTTTTCTGGCAAGCAATGAGCGTAAGAACTACCTGCAATCGGTCGCAAACCGAATAGAATGGGATATAAAACGCCTGACGGCAATCATCGCATTGCTTGAAAAAAGGAACAAAGGTTACACTGTGGACGACATCCTCGTGAAATTCAACAGGCAAGCGGACGGGCAATCCCTGTTTCCTTTCATGCAAGGCATCATCGGACAGTTAAGGCGGCTGAACAGAGTCCGCACGTCAGAAACATACGCCGCCACGCTTGCCAGTTTCATGAAGTTCCGTGACGGTCAGGACATCCTATTATGCGAGATTGACGGCGACACGATGATGCTCTATGAGGCATGGCTGAAAGCCAACGGCAACTGCCCCAATACCACCTCGTTCTATATGCGCATCCTCCGCGCGGTTTATAACCGTGCCGTGGAAAAGGAACTGACGGAACAGCGGCATCCTTTCAAGCACGTCTATACCGGGATAGACAAGACCGTGAAACGTGCCGTGCCGTTGAAAGCCGTCAAGCGCATCAAGGAACTTGACCTGACTTTGAAACCACATTTGGACTATGCAAGAGATATGTTTCTTTTTTCGTTTTACACCCGTGGCATGTCGTTCATCGACATGGCTTATTTGAAAAAGTCGGACTTGAAAAACGGCTTCCTGACATACCGCAGGAGAAAGACCGGACAGCAGCTTACCATTAAGTGGGAGAAGTGCATGGAGAAAATCGTGACCAAATATGAAGGCCGTTCTTCCACGCAATACCTGTTGCCCATAATCACCAACCCGTTGGTCAGTGAACGTGTGCAATATATAAACGCCCTCAGCCGTGTGAACGTAGCCCTGAAAGAGGTCGCACGTTTGGCGGACTTGCAGATTCCGTTGACCATGTACAGCGCAAGGCACGGGTGGGCAAGCGTCGCCAAGAGCAAGAACATCCCGCTTTCGGTCATCAGCGAAGGCATGGGGCACGATTCAGAGGAAACCACGCGCATTTATCTTGCATCGCTTGACACAAGCGTGGTGGACAGGGCAAACAGCCTTATCTTGAAAGACTTGTGATTGGAAATGCAAACGGAGAAGCGTTTTGCAAAAATCAGAATCTCTTGATAAGAGTTATAGTTATATCGCAAAGGTACGCAAAATATTGCAAATTCAGTAAAAAGTTCTCATTTATAATGGGATGAAAGATGAAATTTGTATGGATTTGTTCGGCAAATCCACTTTCTGATGTTTGATAACACATTGATTTATAAGAACTATATCCTTGACGTATATCTCTTATCAAGAGATGGATTTCAAGGATATACTACATAAATTCCGTACCGAATCATTCACCGAAAGGGAAAAGGGTACAAAGTTCGAGCGTCTGATGCGCTCATGGCTGTTGACAGACCCACGCTACAACGAGCTTGAAAAGGTGTGGCTGTGGGAGGATTTTCCGGGGCGCAAGGACTTCGGAGGCACGGACACGGGCATCGACCTCGTGGCCAAGACCGAGATGGGCGACTATTGGGCTATCCAGTGCAAGTGCTATGCGGAGGATGCCATAATTGACAAGCCCGCCGTGGATTCGTTCCTCGCCACCTCCAGCCGCACGTTCACCAACGAAGTGACTTTCCAAACCACCCGTTTCTCCAACCGCGTGTGGATTTCCACCACAAACCATTGGGGAAGCAACGCCGAGGAAGCCATCCGCAACCAGGAGCCGCCAGTGACGCGCATCGGTATGGCAGACCTTGAATCCTCGCCCGTGGACTGGCAGAAGCTGATGGACGGACTTACGGGAAACTCAGCACTCGTTGAGGGCAAGAAGCCGCGCAAGCACCAGCTTACGGCCATATCAAAGGCATACGAACATTACATCACAGAGTGTAACGACCGGGGCAAGCTCATTATGGCCTGCGGAACAGGCAAGACTTATACATCTTTGCTCATCGCCGAACAGTTGTTGGGCAACAAAGGACTGGTTTTGTTTATGGTTCCGTCCATCGCCTTGCTGGGGCAGTCACTCAACGCATGGTCGGCAGATGCTAAGAAACCCATCAAGGCCGTCTGCATCTGTTCGGATGCCAAGGCTTCACGCAAGATACAGAAGAACAAGTATGACGACATGGACGACAGCGTGGTTGACCTTGCCGTTCCTGCGTCCACCAGTCCGAAGTCCATCGCCTCGCAGTTGAAAAAATACCGCAGCCATGACGGGTTGGTAGTCGTGTTCTCCACCTACCAGTCCATTGATGCCGTTTCGGCGGCACAACAGGAGATACTTTCCGAAACAAAAGGCGAGTACGGTGTGTTCGACTTCATCATCTGTGACGAAGCCCACCGCACTACGGGCGTGAAGCTGTCGGACAAGGACGAGAGCAACTTCACCAAGATACACTCCGACGACAATGTACAAGGCCGGAAACGCCTCTACATGACTGCTACGCCGCGACTGTACGGCCAATCCGCAAAAATCAAGGCATCGGAAAAGGACTGCATCCTCTGTTCGATGGACGACCCGGACTTGTATGGGGAGGAGTTCTACCGCGTGAATTTCTCCTACGCCGTGCAGAACGGACTGCTGACCGACTACAAGGTGCTTGTCCTTACCGTCGGTGAGGACGATGTGCCGGAAAACATCAGGCGTGACATCACCGACACGACCACGGAACTGAACTTTGACGACACGTCCAAGCTCATCGGCGTAATCAACGGACTGTCGAAGATGATACGGGGCGACGACCACCGCACCTGGGATGCCGACCCGCACATGATGCGCCGTGCCGTGGCATTCTGTTCATCTATTGACAGGAGCACAAGCCGAGTGGGCATCGCATCCAAATACGTGGCTTCCGTGCTGCCGCAAATATCGGAAAAGTACGACGAGAATCTGGATGCGGAAAGCCTTTCGCATACCGTTTCGATAACCGCAAAGCACATCGACGGCTCGATGAACTCACAGGAGCGCAACGGAATCCTGCAATGGCTGGCGGACGAGCCGGACAACGACCGGGAGTGCCGGGTGGTGACCAACGTGCGCTGTCTGTCCGAGGGCGTGGATGTGCCGTCGCTTGATGCCGTGCTGTTCCTTTCTGCCCGTAACTCGCAGGTGGATGTGGTGCAGTCGGTAGGCCGCGTGATGCGCACTTTCCACAAGGGACTGCCCGACGAGAAGAAGTACGGGTACATCATCATCCCTATTGTCGTGCCGTCCGATGTTTCTGCGGAGGAAGCACTCGACAACAGCAAGACCTTCGATGTGGTCTGGGAAATCCTGAACGCGCTGCGCTCCCACGATGACCGTTTCAATGCGATGGTGAACAAGATTGCGCTCAACAAGCAGAAACCCAACAAGCAGTCTTACACGCCGTCCGTCACCATCGGCAGGCCGGGGTTGGGCTTTCAGGAGGGAGAGGAAGAAGCGCGGCAGATGGAGAACGCGGAAATCGCCCGGCAGTTGGAACTTCGTTTCGGCGAATTGCAGGACGGTATGTATGCCAAGCTCGTGGAGAAGTGCGGCGACCGCCTCTATTGGGAGAACTGGGCAAAGGAAATCGGACTTATCGCGCACAAGTTCATCGAGCGCATATCCAAGCTCATCCAGTCCGGCGTACACAAAAAGGCGTTCAACGAATACCTCAAGGGATTGCAGCGAGACCTTAACCCGTCCGTGGACGCGGCACAGGCCATCGAGATGCTGGCACAGCACATTATCACCCGTCCGGTGTTCGATGCGTTGTTTGCCGACTACCAGTTTGTGAACAACAATGCCGTGAGCCGTTCCATGCAGCGCATGATAGACCTTTTGCAGGAGCAGGCTTTCGAGAAAGATACCGAAGTGCTGGAGAAGTTCTATCAGTCGGTGAGGACGAATGTCGGCGGCATTGACAATCTGGAGGGCAAGCAGACCATCATAAAGAACCTCTACGAAAAATTCTTCAAAGGCGCGTTTCCGCTCACCGTGGAGAAGCTGGGCATTGTCTATACGCCCGTGGAGTGTGTGGACTTCATCATCCATTCCGTGAATGACATACTCAAGGCGGAGTTCGACACCTCGCTGACGGCACAGAACGTGCATATCCTCGACCCGTTTGTGGGAACAGGCACATTTATCACACGGCTGTTGCAGTCCGGCCTTATCCGTCCGGAGGACATGGAGCGCAAGTACCTGAATGAAATCCATTGTAACGAAATCGTGCTATTGGCCTATTATATCGCCGACGTGAACATTGAGGCGGTATTCCATGACATTACCCGTCGTAAAACCTATCTGCCGTACAGCGGCATCTGCCTGACGGACACTTTCCAACTGGCGGAGAAGAAGCACAACGAGCTTTTCACGGAATTTTTCCAAGACAATTCCAAACGGGTGAAGAAGCAGATGGCCACGCACGTGAGGGTGATTGTTGGGAATCCACCGTATTCCATCGGACAAAGGTCGGCTAATGACAATGCGCAGAATTTGTCATATCCGTATCTTGACAATCGTGTGTCTGAAACATACGCGGCTGAAAGCTCTGCCAATCTTACAAAATCTCTTTATGATACTTATGTTAAGGCTTTTCGTTGGGCATCCGACCGTATTCCTAAAGAGGAAGGCGGCATTGTAGCTTTTATAAGCAATGGGGCATGGTTGGATGGTGCTGGCCAAGATGGTATGCGTAGATGCCTTGAGGAAGAATTTACTTCCATTTACGTGCTGAATCTGCGTGGAAACCAGCGCACATCAGGTGAATTGTCACGCAAGGAGGGCGGTAAAATCTTTGGTAGTGGTTCTCGTACTCCCATTGCAATCACTTTCCTTGTCAAGAATCCGGCAAAAAAAGGACAGAAGGCTGTTATCCACTACCACGACATAGGCGATTACCTTACTCGTGAGCAAAAGCTCAAAATGGTAAAGGATTTCCGTTCTATTTCTTCGCAGAAGTTGAATTGGCAGATTATCTCTCCTAATGAAAAGGCAGACTGGATAAATCAACGAGATGGACTGTTTGATAGCCTAATTCCTTTGGCTCCTGATAAAAAGTTGAACAAAAATTCTCAATCACTATTTATTGTAAATGGACCAAATATCGCTACCGGTAGAGATAGTTGGGCTTATAATTATTCTTCATTCGGATTAGCTGATAATATTAAAAGACTTGTTTGGAATTACAATTCAGAAATTCAACATCCTTTGGATGAAATAACTAATGACCCAACAAAAATTAGCTGGACTGCAGGATTACGTCTAAAAGCATCAAAATTTCAAGAAACTATATATATTCCAGAAGATGTGAAACAAGGCATGTACCGTCCTTTTTGTAAGCAAAATTTATACTACGGAAAGGATTTAGTGGAGCGTCCTGGAATCCAAGCTACTGCATTTCAATCAGATAATCTCATCATTTGTGTTAAAGGAATTGGCGACAAGATTTTTTCGTGCTTCATTTCAAACACATTATCTGATTATCAGCTACTATTTAATAGTCAATGTTTTCCCTTATATTGGTATGAACAAAACAAGAATCCACAGGCCTCTCTTTTCGATGATGCGGAAACAAACCGTTATATCCGTCGCGATGGCATAACCGACTGGATTTTGAAAGAAGTCCGCAGCCGTTTCGGAGGTTCACGAACCATCACCAAAGAACACATCTTCTACTATGTCTATGGACTGCTTCATTCTAAGCAATACCGTGAGCGGTTCGCCGATGACTTGAAAAAATCATTGCCACGCATCCCCATTGTAGATAATGTGCAGGACTTCATGGCCTTTTATAAAGCTGGAAAGGAGCTTGCCGACCTGCACCTGAACTACGAGCAGGGCATCAACGTGCAAACTACCGGACAAGACGGAGATTATCAGTTCTTTGCAGCTATGCCAATGGATGCCTATTTGTTTTGCAAGGTCAAAGTATATGGTGACATCGACATTTGGCAAAGCGAATGGACGAATGAAACCTATCAATACTTTGCCGTGGATAAGATGAAGTTCGCCAAAGTCCGTGACGAGAACGGGAAACTCGTTGCTGACAAGACACGCATCATTTACAACGGTCATATCACCATTGAGAACATTCCGCTCAAAGCCTACGATTACATCATCAATGGTAAGTCCGCAATTGAATGGATAATGGAACGTTATGCCGTCACCATCGACAAAGCCTCCCAAATCAAGAATGACCCTAACGACTGGTCAAGAGAACACGAGCAACCTCGTTATATCCTCGACCTCCTGTTGTCTGTCATTATCCTTTCATGTCGAACAGTAGATATAATAAATTCATTACCTTTGCTGAAATTTTAAATTTAGGGATTGTAATAATTGAAATGCAACATGGATAGCAATCATAATTTTTATATTGAAACGCCACAAAGTTATAACAAATTATGTGACAAGAAAAAGGAAGAATTGAATGATGCTTTATTCTTATTGTATGGAAACATACTAAAAGATTTCTTTTCTAATAAGATAGAGATAAAAGTAATTTACGATGACCAGCCAGATATTCGTGTTGAATTCATAGAATCCAACACAAATAAAACTATTGGTCTTGAAATGGTCAAATGTTATTTAGATAGCAGAGGACTTAAAAATAAGAATTATCGTAATCGACCACAAATAAATAATGCACTAAAAGATATATGTGAAGCAGCATTTCAAACTCTTGAAAAAGACAATGAAATGGCCTTTTTAATGCAAAAGGCAAAGAGAATACAAGCGATATTTCATCATGAAATAATAACCAATGGTTTTAATAGATGCAAGCAAGTAAAAAATGAAATTGCCAAAGAATTTGTAATGCAATTGAGAAAATGTCTAATGAATCAAATACAATGCCCGGGAAGATATATTCAAAAAATACAAATTTCAGAAACAGGATATATGCCTGCTAATTTATGCGATAGAGTAGAAATTCTTTCCGACATGATGTCAATTGTACTTCCAATTGATAGTATGCAATTTGACCCAATAGCCCTAAAAGTAAAACAAAAAAGAGAAAAACTGCATGGCTATAAAAAGATGAATAAGAATCAAGATGTCACAGAATGGTGGCTTGGAATATCTATACCACATGATGCTTACCTGAAAGTAAAAGGCTACAAATTCCCATTATCGGCAAATTTAGAGAGTTTTGAAAACAATGGAACTCTTATAGCAGAGAAGTATGATAGAATTTTCTTAATAGATAGAGTATATGATTTAGTTATACCTATTTATCAAAAAGAAAAAATGTAAATATCGAAAAATGTGCTCCGCTTGTATTCCACTTTGAGAAAAGTTTCTTATTTTTGTATAACTGAATAAATTAGGTTGAGAGCAAGAGAAACGGTGGACATAAATAGCTTCTTAAGCTTTCCAAAATCCAACTCTATGCAATTCAATCAGTAATTTAATTGTCATGTTGTAAAAAATATAAGGGAGATATAATTTTATGGAACAAAGTTTTTGGGAATCAAATCTGTTTCAAACTCTTGTTATGATAATAACAGTATTTGTTACTGGTATTATATATGTACTTAATAAAAGGAATACGCTACAAGCAGCTGCAACAATATTAAAACTTCAGATTAAGGATATTGAGGAAAATATCGAAGTACTAAAGGCTGAAGCCATAGTCGGAAATAGTTTATCAGAACAACCTTTGTATTATTCTAAAATTATTTTTGAAGAAAATAAATGGGAAAAATACAGTCATATGTTTGCAAACAAATTAAGTGCATCTGATTTTGAAACAATAGATAAGTTTTTTAAAGTTGCTCAAGAAATAAAGACTCAGCAAGTCTATATAAAGATGAAAATCCAAGAATCTGTAAATCTAAAATGTTTCCATTATTATCAACAACAATATAATAGAATTAATCAAACGGTTCTTGACAAAAATGAAAATAAAGAACAACTATGCATTATGGATTTGCAATACACAAAACAATTGTACAACAATTCAAGTTTTCATATTGAAACATGGATTCCTATAGAATTTCGATATGGCTTAGAAAAAGGTTTGAACAGATATCAGAAACTATCAGGAAGTCAAGCATTTCATAGATTATGCAAAAAAGGACATATCAATGATTGAAGACTTTAAGTACCCTCGTTTTATGGCATATTGTGGTCTAATTTTACGAAATCTAATATTAATAGGAAAATCCTTAGAATATAGCCTAACTTTGTGCATAACAGAAAAGAGCCAAAGAAATCATCAACAAAATATCCTTGTCAAATATCTGGCAAATTATATAATCGTTTTGATTTTATTTGCTATCTTTGCAGCAAGTTGATTGACTTGTTGGAGATGAGCAGAATGGTGAACTTCAAAGGTTTCTAAATCATTACCTATTCTCTTTTTGCCTGATGATAACTTTTTGATTTACAGCTGCATTTTATTTAGTGCAACATTTGTGTAGGCAGCGAAAATAAAAACATCACGGACTACGGTGATTCGCTCCAGAGGAAATTCCTTGTGGTAGATGGTCAGTAGCTCATCCATAGTAAGAAACTCACGGATTACTTCTTTTTCGTGGAACTTGATACCGATAAACGGGTCTTTGGCTATCCATTCATTAGCCAGTGCCAGATTGGTAATTTTTTTCAGACATTTCATATAACGGATGACGGTATTTTGCTGACATTCCTTTTCTGTTTTCAGATAAAATTCAAAGGCACGTACCAGCTCACCGTTGACTTCCGCCAGCGGCAGATCATCCTTTCCGTATTTCTGTCTGATAAGTTCGGCAAGATAGCGCTTGCAGCTTTCATAACGGCGAACGGTAATCAGGGCGTAGTCTTTACCGACCAGGGCACGGCATTGGTCATTGTGCTCCTGCATGGTACCGATGAGGGTGCGTACCGCTTCCGGTTCTTTGTCCTGTCCGAAAAATATTTCCTGTAACAGACGTGCCGTTATAGGCTGGTTCTGTTCTTCCAACTCACAAAAAATCTGATGTAATTTGATTCTCGCATTTTCGATATAGGCATTCAGATCACATGACTTGCGGCTTTTGCCTCTGGCGGATTCCTTAGCCTGACTCCAGAGAGACGGGTCAATGCTTTTGCGGATGTTGTTTTCAACTCGCGTACCATCTACAGTGATACGCATACAAACGGATGCTTCTCCGTTTTTCAGCAGCTTGGTCTTCTTCAAGAAGAAAAGCACATTGAATGAACTTCTTTTCATTTTCCTACAGTTTTTAGTTTGGACAAAAGTAGGAAACCGACCACGTTTTCTTGATACGCAAAACATTGCAAATCAGTGAGAAAGACTCTAATTCGGTGGAGATTTCTGCTCCACCTTTTATCTCCACCTTTTGCTCCACCTCGAACGGTAATATTTTGCCGTTTTTTGCGTGCCGGGGGAAAACAAAAAATCCCGATTTCGCTTGGAAATCAGGATTTTACTGTCTTTTGCTTTTCTTCAAAGTGGTGCCACCAGGAATCGAACCGGGGACACAAGGATTTTCAGTCCTTTGCTCTACCAACTGAGCTATGGCACCATCGTTATTGCTTGATTGCGGGTGCAAAGATATGCCTTTTTTGTTAATCATACAAATTTTTGAGCATTTTTTTTAAAAAAAATGCACGAGTTTCAAAAAAATGCTTTACCTTTGCACTCGCTTTTAGGGCATCGGGATTTAGCGCAGTTGGTAGCGCACTACGTTCGGGACGTAGGGGTCGCTGGTTCGAGTCCAGTAATCCCGACCAAAAAGGTCAACAGGCTAAAATGGCATGTTGACCTTTTTTCGTATTCTTATGTTTGATTAAAGCCGGCACTTAGACAGAAAAACATAATAATTGTGTATCTTTGTATGCCTGTTGCATCGTTGTAAGTGAATGGCTTATGCTTTAAATACAATAATTAAACTGTTGATGCCGGTGCAATGTGCGTTTCTTTATAAAATATAAATATGTCTTAGCCCTGGTGTGCGGTTGTATTACGGCAGCGAGCACCACGGAGCAGACAGACTTAAAAATAATATTGTTGGTTATGAAAATTTCAGTTATTGGTGCAGGTGCCATGGGCGGAGCCATGGTTGAAGGCTTTGTAAAGAGCGGAATGTTGGCAGCCTCAGACATCACTGTTTCAGCTCCGCACGAAACAACTCTCGAGCGTTTTAAGAGTCTTGGCGTATGTGTTACTACAGACAACAAGGTGGCTGCCGCTGCCGGAGATGTCGTGTTTGTCGTGGTTAAGCCATGGCTGGCAGAGCAGGTGATAAATGAGATAAAGCCGGTGATTGACTATAATCGTCAGACCGTTGCATCGGTTATGGCAGGTATAAGCAGCAGTAAACTTAAAGAAATGCTTGCCGGAGAAGACGGACTGTTGCCGCGAATGTTCATCGTTATACCAAACATTGCCATTGCCGTAAAAAGCTCTATGACATTTATTGTTCCTGTAAATGCCGCAGAAGAAGATACGACAGCCATGTCGGCCTTGTTTGAAGCCACGGGCGGACAGATGGTTATAGAGGAAAGACAGTTGGGAGCTGCCACGGCGCTAGCGTCTTGCGGTATTGCCTATGCCATGCGATATGTAAGGGCAGCATCTGAGGGAGGTGTTGAACTGGGATTCAAGGCGCGCGACGCACAGAAGATAGTGATGCAGACCATGAAGGGAGCCGTAGACTTGTTGCAGGCTAACGGCAGTCATCCTGAAGATGAGATAGACAAGGTTACAACGCCCGGCGGACTGACAATACGCGGATTAAACGAAATGGAGCATGCCGGATTTACAAGTGCTGTGATACGCGGACTGAAAGCCGGAATGTCGAAATAAATACAGATACTTTTAAAAGAGCATATTGTTTAATGTAAACCTGCACACTTTAGAATTTAGCGTGCAGGTTTTATTTTTAATTTACGGATTGTTGAATATTTCGCTGTTTAAGTTTCTTCTTTTTTCGGATTTAATTATTACTTTTGGCAAAGTATAATTAAAATGGTCTTATAATTAATGATATTGTTAAACTGATATATGCCTGTCTGAAGCTATCTATAAGTGACTTGCGGCAATATGAAAACATTAATGCCGTATTCGATAATAGCAAAATATAATTATAGAAAAGACAGGCTTGCGCTTTCAGATTGTATTATGCATAATCTGATTTTAAAGTTTTATAAGGTAAAATAAACTTAGGCAGACGCAAATAATAATGACGTTAGTTTCGGTTTTATGTGAGATAAAACGTAGATTCTTGTGTTTTTGCCTTTATAAAAAATATCTTTGATGGATCGCAGATTAGTTATTAAAGTTGGCAGCAACGTACTTACGCGCGACGACGGCAAGCTCGACATAACACGAATGTCGGCCTTGACCGATCAGTTGGCATGGCTCCGCTCTGAAGGTTATGAGGTCATTCTTGTTTCAAGCGGTGCAATGGCAAGCGGGCGCGGAGAGATTAAGGTTGACCGCAAGCTCGACAGCGTTGAGCAGCGTCAGCTTTATTCGGCACTTGGACAGGCAAAACTTATAAATCTGTATTACGACTTGTTTCGTGAATACAGAATACCGGTAGGGCAGGTGCTTACGATGAAGGAGAACTTTTCTTCGCGCCGTGAGTATCTAAATCAGCGCGCTTGCATGACAGTGATGCTCGAAAATGGCGTTATTCCCATTGTCAACGAGAACGACACCGTGAGCGTAACAGAGCTTATGTTTACTGACAATGATGAACTTTCTGGCCTTATTGCATCGATGATGGATGCTTCTGAACTGATAATATTAAGCAATGTCGACGGAATATACGACGGCAAGCCTGGTGACGATGGCGCAAAGATTATATCACGTGTGGAGCGCGGCAAGGATATCGGGCAATACATCCGTCAGGAGAAAAGCGGATTTGGTCGCGGAGGTATGATGACAAAGTGTGCCATAGCGCAGAAGGTTGCCGATGAAGGCATACGTGTGATAATAGCCAACGGAAAGCGCAACGACATACTTGTTGACCTTATGCGCAGTCCTGAGACAACACCTCACACAGAGTTTGTGCCTGCTTCGACGCCAGTGTCAAAGGTGAAGAAATGGATAGCCCACAGTGACAGCTTTGCCAAAGGCTCGGTAGTCATTAACCGTAAGGCAGCCAACGCTCTGCTTGGTGAGCGCGCCGTCAGTCTGCTGTTTGTGGGTGTTGAGGCTGTGAACGGCGATTTCGAAGAAGGGGACATAATAAATATTGTCGATGAAGACGGAGTTAGAATTGCCGTTGGACGTGCGGCGTTTGGTGCCGCTGAGGCACGCCGTAATATAGGGCGCCACGACATCCGTCCGCTCGTTCATTATGATTATATGTATATGGAATAATAAATTTTGTTTTTCCTTCGTGACAAAATAAAATTAGTGTTGTATCGTTATATCAGATAAAATATGGATTTTTCAGGAATCTTTACCAGTGTAAGGCATGCCGCAAGAGAGCTTGCCTTAGTGAGTGACGATGTAAAGAATAAGGTGTTGTGCAGTGTTGCCGATGCTATAGCGGAACGTAAGGACGAAATACTCAGTGCTAACGCTGCCGACCTTGAGCGCATGGACAGCAGAAGTCCACTTTACGACAGACTAAAACTTACTGAGATACGGCTCGACGATATAGCATCAGATATGCGTCATGTGGCAGACCTTCCATCGCCTCTCGGCAGGATACTTATGGAGCGCACGTTGCCCAATGGGCTGCGCCTGCGCCGTGTCAGTGTGCCTTTTGGTGTAATAGGCATGATATATGAGGCGCGGCCTAATGTAAGTTTCGATGTTTTCTCGCTCTGTTTCAAGAGTGGAAATGCCTGTTTGTTAAAGGGTGGCAAGGATGCCGACTGTTCTAACAGGGCCATTGTGGCACTTATCCACGACGTGCTTAAAGATAATGACATTAATCCTGACGTGGTGAGTCTTATGCCTGCCACTCATGAGGCCACAGCAGCACTGCTTTCTGCCGTAGGCTATGTAGACCTGTGCATACCGCGTGGCGGAAAGAGTCTTATCAGTTTTGTGCGTGACACGGCAAAGGTTCCGGTGATAGAGACCGGGGCAGGTGTTGTTAACACATATTTCGACGAGTTTGGCGACGTAGAGATGGGCAAGAAGATAATTAACAATGCCAAGACACGTCGTGTTAGCGTGTGCAATGCCCTCGACTGCCTCATCGTGCATGAGTCGCGTCTGAACGATCTTCGTGCGCTTTGTGAACCATTGGCCGGAAGTAACGTGGTGATTTATGCCGATGAAAAGGCATATGCTGCACTTACTGACGGTTATCCAACGGAATTGCTCCGTCATGCCTCGGCAGACAGTTTTGGCACGGAGTTTATGGATTATGCCATGGCTGTGAAGACTGTGTCGTCGCTCGATGAAGCCCTGAGCCACATAGCAACTTACGGCTCTGGTCACAGCGAATGCATCATAACAGCTGACGAAGAACGTGCAAAAGAATTTCAGACCAGGGTGGACGCGGCTTGCGTGTACTGGAACGCACCTACAAGTTTCACCGACGGGGCACAGTTTGGTCTTGGAGCCGAGATAGGCATAAGTACACAGAAATTCGGTCCGCGAGGTCCTATGGGACTTGAAGAGATAACAACCTATAAATGGCTTATTGACGGATGCGGACAGATAAGAGAATAATGTCCGTATAAATAATAGGCAAGGTAAAATAAAATAGTATAATTAAAAACAAAAATATATGAATACATTTATAAACGTAGAAGACATCGGCAATCTGCAGCAGGCACTTGCCGAGGCACAAGAGATAAAGAACGACCGTTTTAAATATCAGCATCTTGGAAAGAACAAGACGCTGCTGATGATATTCTTCAACAACAGTCTGCGTACACGACTCAGCACGCAGAAGGCTGCGATGAATCTTGGCATGAATGTCATCGTGCTTGATGTCAATGCCGGAGCGTGGAAGCTTGAAACAGAACGTGGAGTAATCATGGACGGCGACAAGAGCGAGCACTTGCTTGAGGCCATTCCGGTTATGGGGTGCTATTGCGACTTGATAGGCGTGCGTTCGTTTGCAGGACTTACTGACCGTGAGTATGATTACGCCGAAACCGTGCTTAATCAGTTTATCAAGTACAGCGGCCGCCCCGTGTTTGCCATGGAGACAGCCACGGTGCATCCCCTTCAGGCTTTTGCCGACCTTATTACCATTGAGGAGCACAAGACCAAGGCCCGTCCGAAGGTTGTTATGTCGTGGGCGCCTCATTGCCGCGCACTGCCTCAGGCTGTGCCAAACTCGTTTGCGCAGTGGATGAACGCAGCCGATGTTGACTTTGTTATAACTCATCCTAAAGGCTATGAGCTAGACCCGAAGTTTGTTGGCAATGCCCGTGTAGAGTACGATCAGATGAAAGCGCTCGAAGGCGCCGACTTCGTTTACGCAAAGAACTGGAGTTGTCCGGGTGTAACCAATCCTGCCGACTATGGCAAGATATTGAGCAAAGACATGTCGTGGACCATAGACGAGACACACATGGCTGTAACCGACAACGGCAAGTTTATGCATTGTCTGCCTGTACGTCGTGGTCTTATCGTTACAGATGACGTGATAGAGAGCAAAAACTCACTCGTTATTCCCGAGGCTGCCAATCGTGAAATTTCAGCTTCTGTGGTAATCAAGCGAATGCTCGAGTCATTATAAAGTTTTACAGCTTATCATATCATATTTGCTTATGGAGGATGCAGACCGTTGAAATAAAATCAGGTCTGCATTCTTTATGGCTACAAACGAAAATACTAAAATCGGTAAATAGTGTGCTTATGATTTAATTCTACTATAATATTGGCGTTTTCGGCCTTCTTATTATATAGCCTTATTGCCGTATGCTTATTCTTAATAGCCGGCAATGTCTGCAAGGAGCAGACTGCAATCAGGTCAATTCATAATGTGATTTTAGGTTAAAAATATACATATAATTGAGTAAAAGGATACATTAAAAACAAAAATGGATAACATTATAATTCAGATGATTATACTCCTGCTGCTTGTCGTGGCAGGATTTATTTCAAATAAGTGCGGACTTATGGGTGGCGATTTCGACAGAAAACTTTCGGGATTTATTATCAATGTTTCTTGTCCCTGTCTTATAATCTCTTCAGTAATGGGCGACGTCTTTCCCGATCGTGGTATGATATTGCCGTTAATTGGCGTAGGTGTTATTACCTATGTTCTGCTGTTTGTGATAGCCTATTTCCTTCCGCGTTATTTTGTACGCAAAGTAGACTATCGCGGAATGTACAGTTTTATGCTGATGTTCGGTAACGTTGGTTTCATCGGCTATCCCATTGTCGCGTCAATCTTTGGCAGCCAGGCCGTATTTTATGCCAGTCTGCTCAACATACCAAACACACTTTTCATTTTCATTATCGGCCTGTCGTTTGTATTGGGCAGTACCGACGGCCATCGTTTCAATGTCCGTACACTTTATTGTCCGGCGATGGTAGCTTCTTACATATCTATAATAATCGTTGCTCTTGGTATCGACAAAATGCCGAGAGTAGTGTCTGAGCCATTTAATCTTTTAGGCGGAATAACAGTTCCCGGTGCGTTACTGGTTATCGGTTCGTCTATGGCACAGATGGATTTGCGTCATATTCTTGGTACGGCTTCTGTCTATATCATGGCGGCGTTGAGGCTGCTGATAATTCCTGTGGCCGTTTATTTCCTGTTACGTCTATGTGGTGTTGACGAAACCATAAACCGCATAAACACGGTATTGATTGGCATGCCTGTGGCTTCATACGGTACGATGTTCTGTCTTAAATACGGACGTGACGAGAGCGAGATGGTTGAAGGAACACTGATAACAACCATTCTTTCTGTGGTTACGATACCGCTGTTGACGCTTCTTTTTTGATGTCAGCTTGTTTATTTCTTCTGTAAAAGTTGTCATATTTAGCGTCAAGTGTGTAATAAAAACGGCGTTTGAGCTTGAAATAAACTTTAATGCATTATTTTTGCGCCTAAAAAAGAAAATTTATTTATGGAAAAATATGCCGTGCTGTCTGCCACTTGCAGAGGCTCATTTTGGGAACGTCTGTGCCATCTATATATGAAGACAGGCGATTATGTGGATATGGAGAATCTTGAAAATCGCCATTTGGTTTATATCAAGGTGTTTCTCAGTGATGTCTGCAATCAGTATTCCGCATTGCTCGAGTCGCAGTTGTGGCAGGATTATCTTTCACAGGTGCCGTGTTCTGTCATAGGTCAGCCACCTCTTGACGGTTCAAAGGTTTCATTGCTCGTCTGCACATCTGATACCGCAGACACAACTCCGATTTGCAGCGTGCGTCTGAATAAGAACGAAGCAGACGGGACTGACGTTTATGGACAGGCCGTTGTGCTGTTTAATAAGTTTGTTGATAATTTATTGGACAACGGACAGTTGCGCCGGTTTGCCTCGCTTCGTGTATGGCTTTATGTAGCCAATCCTACAGACAGTAAGGATGCCGTAAATAAAGCACTTGACAATGTCTTTACGCAATATGGCCTTAATCAGGATAATCTGCGTATTACTGTTACATGTGTTGAAGGCTCATCACAAGTTGAAAGTGCTGTAGTTGCGCTCGATTATATTATTTATGATGAATCGTTCGAACCTGTCGTTGCGCTTAATACTGAAGACTGTGCCGGGAATAAAGATGCTTCATGTAATTTCTGCAATTCAATTATGGCCATTAAGAGCAATGACTCTGTGCTAGTAGACCTTCCGGCATTTGTATTGCCTTCGACTGAAGACGCCGACCCGAGTCAGCTTGACATGAGCCAATATGCAGGAATGATTCTTGGAAATATTGGAGTAAGACTTAAAAATTATGGCGTGGCGATGAATGATGTGCGCTGCTTTATTGTCTATGTGCGTGATTTCTCTGATTATGAAGAGATAGACAGACTGCTCTCTGCAGCTTTTCCGCGTGTACCACATGCCATCATAAAAGCCTGTGGCACAGAAATAAGTCAGCCTGTCATGATTGGGTGTGTGGCTTTTAAGAAGATGGATGCCTGAATATGCTCTAAATGTCATGCTTTCTTTGACTTAGCTCTGTCATAATGTCGGTTTTATACAGAATTATTGTGAATAATCAATGATTTTTATTAAAACAAGGGTAAATGTCGCTTTTTTTGCTTATGTTTGCATAACATACATGCCTTGATTGCAGGCTCGGATGTTTGTAAATAAAGCGAAAATAATTAAAACAACAAAAACAAAAAGAAAATGAACGAAGAAAGATTGTATGATCTCATACGCGAAAAAGAAAACATTGCATCGGTGGCTTTTCCGTCACTAATGCGTAAAGTTTACGTTTGGATGACCTTGGCTCTTGTCATCACAGGCTTTGTTGCCTATGGTGTGGCTTCAAGTCCGGGCATAATTACGGCCTTGATTTCAAACAAAATACTATTTTGGGGCCTGTTTATAGCCGAATTGGCATTGGTTTGGACTGTATCGGCTCGCATTAATCGCTTGTCACTGACCACGGCTACAATGCTGTTTATCCTTTATTCGGCTCTTAACGGTGCCACGCTGTCGATGATTCTGTTGGTTTACACAATGCAGTCGATAGCCAGCGTGTTCTTTATCACAGCCGGAACGTTTGCTGTGATGGCGCTGATAGGCTATTTCACAAAGGCCGACCTGTCTTCATTGGGCAAGATTCTCATGATGGCTCTTATAGGCCTTATCATAGCTACTTTGGTTAATGCCTTCTTGCTTAAGAGCGGCGGTTTCAGTCTGATCCTTAGTTATGTCGGCGTACTCATCTTTGTAGGTCTTACGGCTTATGACACTCAGAAGATAAAGCAGATGCTTATCATGGCAGATGATGTAAATGAAGAGACACAGAAGATAGCTCTTTTAGGTTCTCTCTCATTATATCTCGACTTTATCAACCTCTTCCTTTATCTTCTTAGAATATTTGGAAACAGCAGAGAGTAATATTTTTTAGTAATATAATAAGCGGCAGGCTCACATCATTGTCTGATTTTGATGATGTTGAGCCTGCCGTTTTTTGTGCTTTTATTCAAAGTATTTGTGTCTGATTCATTTCGTTTTTGTTGTTGAAGATTGATTTTTGTCTGTTGAATAAATACTTGTTGCATAATTATATTTTATTTTTATTATAGCGCTTGTGTACGGTTTTGTGTGTATAATGTTTTAATTTGTCGATAAAATAATTATGTACAGAATCTCTGATTTAAAGAAGAACCGACTTATTTATACGAATTTTGGACTAATAAAGAAATGTTAAATAGATAATATTTCTTTATCTATTAGTAAAATTTTTGTAATTTAGAAAGCAAAAAATATAACTAATAATTAATAAAAATACAATTATAATATAAAAATGAAAAAGAAATAGCGTAATATGTGATAATACTTCACTGCTGTTCTTACCACTAAGACTGGAAGAATTTAACGGTCCGCAGCAGTGGAAATGGCGAATTTAATAATAATTGGCGCCAACGGACCGATGGCGTAAATGAATCAAACAAACAATATATGAATAAAAAATTACTCACAGCTTTTGTCGGTGCAGTATTGCTTTTTGGCTTTAGTCACAGTGTGTCGGCAAAAAAATTAATGGCAAATCCGGCATCAGTTGCCGAGGTTAATGCTGCTGCTGCCGAAGCTACGGCAACAGAAACCATCGACATCGCTACACTTGATGTTGAAACGTCTTCAAATACCTCTACAGCAGGAGACATAACAGAGGACACAACCTTAGTGGCTGAGAATTTTTCTGTAACTATATCTCCTAAAGCTAGTGGTAACACACCTAACCGTTTTTGGGAGACAAAAAATGGAACAGAACTTCGTGTTTATAACGGAACTATTACGGTTAAGGCTGCTGCAGGTAAGGTGCTGAACAAAATTGAATTTGGACAAACACAATGGAAGACCATTGAGGCAGATTGTGGAACACTTGAAGGTCAGACTTGGACAGGTGAAGCTGAGACTGTTGTGTTCACAGTTTCTGAACAATGCAGAATTACATCAATAAGCGCAACTGTTTCAGATGCTGCATCTGCAGAGACAGAGGTGGCTAATATCGCCGGTCTGAAGACTCTGTCAGACGGCACAAGCGTTAAACTTGCCTTGAACAACACCAAGGTAACAGTACATGAGATGGGCATGCGCGGCAGTACGATAATAATCGAGGACGAGTCAGGCGCCATCAGCCTTGTAAGCAGCATGTTCGACCCGGGCATCGCTGATGTTCTTCCCGATGCCTTCGGCAGTGCCGGCAAGGTATTGAACGGCTATCTGTATTGTACCTACGTTAATGACGGCTTCGGTACAGTTGGAATTTCAACAAGCGACAAGACTGCTGAGTCAGAAATCGAGGCAACCGAGACCGAGATTGCTCCTACAGTGATGACAATATCAGAGGCTTGCACCGAAGCCAACGACAGCCGTTTCGTAGAGTTCCAGAACGTAGAGATGGTTTACGATGAGGCATCTTACACCTACAGCATAGTTCAGGGCGACAGCAAGGTAACTCTTATCGACACATACCAGAAGATGAAATACGATGACGATTACCGTATGGTGGTTCTTGGCAACCTGAAATACATCAGAGGTATCATCCAGAACGTGGGCAACGGCGAATACTGGTTCAATCCGCTTGGTGATCCTGCATATGAGGCAGAGGCAACAGTGACAGAGGTTGAAAACATCGCCGGTCTGAAGACATTGTCAGACGGTACAAGCGTTAAACTTGCCTTGAACAACACGAAAGTAACAGTACATGAGATGGGCATGCGCGGCAGTACTATAATAATCGAGGACGAGTCAGGCGCCATCAGCCTTGTAAGCAGCATGTTCGACCCGGGCATCGCTGATGTTCTTCCCGATGCCTTCGGCAGTGCCGGCAAGGTATTGAACGGCTATCTGTATTGTACCTACGTTAATGACGGCTTCGGTACAGTTGGAATTTCAACAAGCGACAAGACTGCTGAGTCAGAAATCGAGGCAACCGAGACCGAGATTGCTCCTACAGTGATGACAATATCAGAGGCTTGCACCGAAGCCAACGACAGCCGTTTCGTAGAGTTCCAGAACGTAGAGATGGTTTACGATGAGGCATCTTACACCTACAGCATAGTTCAGGGCGACAGCAAGGTAACTCTTATCGACACATACCAGAAGATGAAATACGATGACGATTACCGTATGGTGGTTCTTGGCAACCTGAAATACATCAGAGGTATCATCCAGAACGTGGGCAACGGCGAATACTGGTTCAATCCGCTTGGTGACCCTGCATATGAGGTTGACGAAACTCTCGGTATCAACGGTATTGTTTCAGAAAACGGTCTTCTCAAAGGCAACGTTTATTCAGTTGACGGTGTTATGGTTCGCAAGGCCGGCGAGTCTGCCAATGGTCTGACAAAGGGTCTGTATATCGTTAACGGCAAGAAGATTGCAATTAAGTAAGCATATCTACTTTTAAAACTATATTAAAGCGGCGTCCGGCACTTACCGGATGCCGCTTTTTTTGTATGTGGTGAATATTTATTCATTTTATTCCTTTAATATTGTATTTTTATGCAGTATTATTTGTGTATATTCATAAAAATATGTATATTTGCACTCATAACGAATAAATATACAAGTCAATGAAATCTAAGAACAGCAGATTACAGACCTTGCGCATGCTGATATCAAGTCAGGAACTGTGTTGTCAGGACGAGGTGCTCAAGGCTCTTGAGAAAGAAGGTTACAAGGTTACGCAGGCAACGCTGAGCCGCGACATGAAGCAGCTTAAAGTGGCGAAGGCCACCAGCCTGGGCGGAAAATACTTTTATGTGTTGCCCAACGAAACCATGTATAAGCGCGTGGCAAGTCCCAAGACGGCTGCCGAGATGCTGCTCACGTCGGGTTTCATGTCTATCAATTTTTCGGGTAACATGGGCGTCATCAAGACACGTCCGGGGTATGCGAGCAGTCTGGCTTACAATATCGACAACAGCGGCATACCTATTATTCTGGGCACCATTGCCGGCGACGACACCATATTTATCGTAATAAAGGAGGGCGTAAGGCATGAAGAAATTGTCGATGAACTCAGAAATGTTATTCCTGATATAAAATAGCGGCAGACTAGGTGTTAGGATAAACAGAAAAAATAAATAAAAAACAATATATGAACGCCGGTTGTGTCCGGCTTTTACCTGTGCCTCTGTAGGTTCAGGCGGGGCTTGACATCCTTTCCGGCTGAAACGTTATAATGATGAAAGAGATTGAAGTGATGGTGGCAGATGCGTCACACGAGAAATATGTTGACACTATTCTCGATACGATGGCGGCGGCTGCCAAGGTGCGCGGAACGGGTATTGCCAGGAGAACTCACGAATATCTGGCAACCAAGATGAAAGAGGCCAAGGCCGTCATTGCCCTTTGTGACGGCAAGTTTGTAGGCTTCAGTTATATTGAGACATGGGGCAACAAGCATTATGTAACCACTTCGGGACTTATCGTTCACCCTGATTACAGGGGCATGGGTGTGTCGAAGCGCATAAAGGACATGACCTTCACGCTGGCACGCACACGCTGGCCCGATGCCAAGATTTTCAGCTTGACGAGCGGTTCGGCCGTGATGCGCATGAACACGCAGCTCGGCTATCTGCCCGTAACCTTTGCCGACCTTACCGACGATGAGGCTTTCTGGCGCGGATGCGAGGGCTGCATCAACGTAGATGTGCTTAAGCGCACCGGCCGTCGTTACTGCATCTGCACAGGCATGCTTTACGATCCGGCTGAACATCAGGGCGAAAAAACTCCGATAGAGTTGCCCGAAAACGTTATAGAGAGAATTAAAAGAATTGGAAACTGATAAAAAAACATATTTGTTATGGCAGACAAGAAAAAAGTAGTTGTGGCATTTTCAGGTGGACTCGACACCTCTTACACAGTGATGAAACTATCGCACGACATGGGCTATGAAGTCTATGCTGCATGCGCCAATACTGGCGGATTTAGCGACGAGCAGCTCAAGCAGAACGAGGAAAACGCCTACAAACTGGGCGCAAAGGAGTATGTCACGCTCGACGTTACACACGAATATTATGAGAAAAGTCTGAAATATATGATTTTTGGCAATGTGCTCCGCAACAACTGTTATCCCATATCAGTGTCGTCAGAGCGCATTTTCCAGGCCATTGCCATTGCACGCTACGCAAAGCAGATTGGTGCCGACGCCATTGCTCACGGTTCAACGGGAGCGGGCAACGACCAGATACGTTTCGACATGACGTTCCTCGTCATGGCTCCGGGCGTTGAGATCATCACGCTTACACGCGACCATGCCCTGTCGCGCAAGGAGGAGGTCGACTATCTTAACGCTCACGGATATTTTGCCGACTTCACCAAACTTAAATATTCTTACAATGTTGGCATCTGGGGCACGAGCATCTGTGGTGGCGAGATTCTAGACTCTGCAAAGGGACTGCCAGAGGAGGCTTACCTTAAGCACGTTACACGCAACGACGAGAGCGAGCTGCGCATAGAGTTCAAGAAGGGAGAAATAGTCGCTGTCAACGGTGAGAAATACGACGACAAGGTCAAGGCCATACAGAAGATTGAGGAGATAGGTGCAGCCTACGGCATAGGCCGCGACTGCAACGTTGGTGACACTATCATCGGCATAAAGGGCCGTGTAGGTTTTGAGGCTGCCGCTCCGAAACTGATAATAGAGGCTCACCGCATGCTCGAGAAATATACGTTGAGCAAATGGCAGCAGTACTGGAAAGACCAGGTTGCCAACTGGTACGGAATGTTCTTGCACGAGAGTCAGTATCTTGAGCCTGTAATGCCCGACATCGAGGCTATGCTCACCAGCAGTCAGCGCAACGTAAATGGTACGGCCATACTGAAGCTCCGTCCGTTAGGTTTCGAGTGTGTAGGTGTTGATTCGCCCGACGATCTGCTTAAGTCAAAACTTGGCGAGTACGGCGAGATGCAGCACGGTTGGACAGCCGAAGAGGCTAAGGGCTTCATTAAGGTGCTGAGCACACCATTGAGAGTTTATTACGGAATACATAAGGACGAGGAAAGATAGTTTTTTAAGTGAAGAGTGAAGAACGAAGAGTGAAGAATTCAATTGAGTTAAAAGTGAAAAGAGAAAAGTGAAAAATCCAAATGCCGTGTTGCTCTATAACGACAATAAAGCCACAAAGCTATTGTTCTGTCGGATTTGCAATCCGACAGCATAAAGTATCAGGATCTGTGATCCGAAACTCATACCTATTAATAAAATAGGAAGTAAGCAGATTGAATTTAGCTTCACAGACCGTTGGCTCTTTATTTATACCAATAAGACATTTGACTTTAACTCCTAGCCAACTTGTTGGCGATAACTCCTCTAACTCCTTTAACTCCTAAATAAAAAATCATTTGTCTTTTTTCGCTATGCTCAAAGAACTTCTCCTTAACTCCCTTTAACTCCTATATAAAATGATAAAAATCGGAATACTTGGTGCCGCCGGATACACCGGCGGCGAACTTATAAGATTATTGATAAATCATCCGCAGGCAGAGATTGTGTTTGCCAACAGCGAGAGCAACGCCGGCAATCCTGTTACGGATGTTCACGAAGGACTTTACGGCGACACGGATATGTGCTTCACGTCGGATATGCCGTTTGATAAGGTGGATGTTGTGTTCTTCTGTTTCGGTCACGGCAAGAGCCGTCAGTTTCTTCAGGAGCACAACATACCGGCCAACGTAAAAATAATAGACCTCGCGCAGGACTTCCGTCTGGCTGAGCCGGGCAACGATTATGTTTATGGTCTGCCAGAAATCAACCGCGACAAGATAGCCAAGGCCAATCATGTGGCTAACCCCGGATGCTTCGCAACCTGCATACAACTCGGTCTGTTGCCTGCCGCCGCCATGAAACTTATCAACGACGACGTGGCCGTTAATGCCATTACGGGCAGCACAGGTGCAGGACAGAAGCCCGGCGCGACAACGCATTTCAGCTGGCGCAACAACAACCTGAGCATATACAAGCCGTTCAGTCATCAGCACGTGCCCGAGATTAGGCAAAGTCTGACGCAGGTGCAAGGCTCGCTCGATGCCGACATCGACTTCATCCCTTATCGCGGCGATTTCGCCCGTGGCATCTTCGCCACTTGCGTAGTGAAGACCGACGCTCCGGCAGATGAGATAATAGAGGGCTACAAGTCGTTCTACAAGGACGCCCCGTTCACTCATTATGTCGATAAGGCCATCGATCTGAAGCAGGTCGTAAACACTAACAAGTGCCTCGTTCACTGCGATAAGTTCGGCAACAAACTTCTCATCACTTCATGCATAGACAATCTCCTTAAAGGTGCTGTAGGTCAGGCCGTTCAGAACATGAACATCATGTTCGGAATTGACGAGACAGAAGGACTAAGATTAAAGCCAACGGCTTTTTAAGTGAAGAGTGAAGAACGAAGAGTGAAGAAACAACGTTCGACGTTAGTCAATTCAATAGCTTAATTCACATAATGGACATGGGTACTAAAATAATAAACGAATATAACCGTAGCGATTCACCTTTACATCGGAAAAGTTATGAATTTTCGATACGGATAGTCAATATGGTGAAGTATATCAAATGTTCTGCCAAGGAATATGCGCTTACCAATCAAGTGCTTCGCTCTGGTACGGCAATTGGAGCATTGGTGAGAGAAGCCGAGTTCGCTCAAAGTTCTTCTGACTTCATAAATAAGCTGTCAGTAGCATTGAAAGAATGTAACGAAACTTTTTATTGGTTGAATCTTCTTAGAGATACTGATTTTATCAATGACAAGGAAGCCGAAAGTATGTTGCAAGACTGTAACGAACTGACTGCCATATTGGTGGCATCAGTAAAAACGGCAAAACAAAGAAATAATAAATGATATGGTGAAAAAACGAGGTGAATCAATCATAACAAAGCAATTGAATTCTTCACTCTTCGTTCTTCACTCTTAACTTAAATAAAATGACTTTATTCGACGTTTATCCATTATTCGACATTAACATAGTAAAAGGTCGTGGCTGTTCTGTTTGGGACGACAAGGGACAGGAGTATCTCGACCTTTACGGCGGTCATGCCGTTATAAGCATTGGCCACTGCCATCCGCATTATGTAGAGAAACTCACTGAGCAGCTCAATGCCCTCGGCTTCTACAGCAACTCGGTTGTTAACACGCTGCAGCGTCAGCTTGCCGAAAGACTTGGCAAGGCGTGCGGCTACGACGACTATCAGCTGTTCCTGATCAACAGCGGAGCCGAGGCTAACGAGAACGCGCTGAAACTGGCTTCGTTTAAGACGGGACGCACGCGTGTGCTGTCTGCCTCAAAGGCGTTCCACGGGCGCACCTCGCTTGCCGTTGAAGCGACAGACAATCCTAAGATTATCGCGCCCATCAATGCCAACAATCACGTAACTTATCTTCCCCTTAACGACCTTGAGGCATGGGAGCGCGAACTGGCTAAGGGCGACGTCTGCGCCTGCATCATTGAGTGCATACAGGGCGTGGGCGGCATAAAGCTGGCTACAGAGGAGTTTGCCAAGGGACTTCAGGCAGCATGCAAGAAATACGGTGCTGTGCTGATATGCGACGAGATACAGTGCGGCTACGGCCGTTCGGGCAAGTTCTTCGCGCATCAGTGGCTCGGCATACGTCCTGACCTTATCACCGTGGCCAAAGGCATAGGCAACGGCTTCCCCATGGGTGCCGTACTTATCTCGCCTGATTTTAAACCTGAATACGGACAGCTCGGAACAACCTTTGGCGGTAACCATCTGGCGTGTGCTGCTGCTCTTGCCGTGCTTGATGTTATGGAGAGCGAGCATCTTGTAGACAATGCGCATGAGACAGGCGAATATCTTATAGCCAAACTGAAGGAACTTCAGGCCGAGGAGCCTCACATCAAGGAAGTGCGTGGCCGTGGCCTTATGATAGGTATCGACCTCGACATACCTCACAAGGCGTTGCGTCAGAATCTTGTTTACACCCAGCACTGCTTCACGGGCTGTGCCTCAACAAACATTCTCCGTCTTCTTCCGCCCCTGTGCTTCACCAAATCCATGGCCGACGATTTCATCGGACGTCTCAAAAAGGCGTTTGCCGAGATTTAGGCTTAATGTGGATTTATGGTTAATCATTATAGTAATAAATGTTTCATCTTAGGGCAGCCGACATTTTCGGCCGCCCTTTTTTGTTTGCCGTAAAACAGTGCTGCATTTTTGTAAGAGGGAGTTAAAGAAGTTAAAGTAGTTATCGCCAACAAGTTGGCTAGGAGTTAAAGTCAAATGCCTTGTTGCTATAAGACTACTCAGCAATTGGATTTTTCATTTTTCTTTTTTCACTTTCGTCAGAAAACACATTGGTTTACGACTAAAAAACGGCCCACTTTTGCATCAAAAGTGGCCCATTTACGACCCGTAAACGATAGGTTAATGATTTGAAACCAATACACATGACTTTGCTTACAGTTACTCTTTAATCTGTGTTCTTTTTGCACTTATGTTAATCACAATCCACGATTTTCCTTTCAGTTTTTGGACCTTGTCAAAATTTATTCTACTTTTTGAAGTCGCCAAATTTGATTTGATCTTAGGTGACTCACCATGTCTATATTCTTAATTTTTTACATCAATACTGATTGATGCCTTTGTAATGGCATGAAAGTCAGTCTGTTGTAAAAAACTATGTGAAGTATAGCGTGTTAAGATTTGCATTCTCTTTCAAGAAGTGTTAACTTTGTACAAGATAAGCTGCATCTCGGCATAGCATTCAAGCCAGCTTGATTCTTCTGCTCTCGATTTGCGTTATCTTTGTACAAGATAAGCTGCATCTCGGCAAAACATTCAAGTAAGCTTGATGCTTCTGCTCTCGATTTGCGTTATCTTTGCATAAGATAAGCTGCATCTCGGCAAAACATTCAAGCAAGCTTGATGCTTCTGCTCTCGATTAGCATTATCTCTGAATAAGATAAGCGTCCGGCTGTATATTATAATGTCAGCAAAAGTTGCCTTATGATTAATCCGGACGGCGTAAGCAAAATAAATTAGGATAACAAACAAAAACGTAAATATCATGAAAGATACACAGACACAGATTGAATTCAGGATTCGCGCCTATGGCCGCACAGAACTAGCCCAGCTTTATTGTCCCACACTGACTCCCGGTGCCGCCTACCGCAAGCTCCGTCAGTGGATAGCCCTAAGTCCCGGCCTCACCGCCCGTCTTGAGACGTTAGGCAGCGGCAAGTCGCGTACATGGACACCTGCCGAGGTAAAAGAGATTGTTGAGGCGCTGGGAGAGCCTTAAACAGATTTTTTATTTTTATTGTAGGCAAATATAGACGTATTGTTCCATAACGTCGAATACATCTATAGAGATCCTCCTTGCTCTATTATTATGAAATAAGGTTTCTATGCTATAAAGTAATGGCATAAATGCGCTAAATAGTCTGTTTAAAGCTATTTTTGATGCGTTTTGAATATGTTAAAAAATAATTCTTATGAAATATTTTACCATTCAGAATAAAAAAGATAACTTTGCGATAAATTCAACCAGACAACAGACCAGTAGAAACATTGTCCTGTCTGTTTCAGTGTTGTTGAATAAGTAAAAGTAAATATGACTGATAGAAAAGACATAAAAGATGGTCGGTCGTGTTTATAGTTGTGCATCATTAGTTGGATATGTTGTATCTTGATAAAGTTGCTGCATTATTCTGCATTCATTAAAGGTGTGCGACATCGCAAAACAATAAATTAGATGCTATGGCAAAGAAAAAACAAACAGTTAACGAACCTTTGGAAAAACAGCTTTGGAAAGCAGCAGACAAATTGCGTAAGAGTGTTGATGCTGCTGAGTATAAGCATGTTGTGCTGGGATTAATATTCTTGCGATATATTTCTGTTTCGTTCGAAGATTTATATAACAGGCTGAAAGATGAGGTGAGTCTTGGTGCCGACCCTGAAGACCGTGAGGAGTATAAGGCCGAAAATGTGTTTTATGTTCCTGCTGAAGCACGGTGGAGCACGTTGGTGTCAAAGGCTAAGGACCCGATGATAGGTAAGATTATCGACGGGGCTATGGATGCAATAGAAAAAGACAACCCGTCACTAAAAGGTGTTTTGCCAAAAGTTTTTGCCCGTCCTAATCTTGACCCTACCAGTTTGGGCGAACTTATAGATTTGGTCGGCAACTGCACTCTCAACGCATCTACCAACAGCGCCGACCTGCTGGGACATGTGTTTGAATATTTCCTTGGCGAATTTGCGCTGGCTGAAGGCAAGAAGGGTGGACAGTTCTATACTCCGCGATGCGTTGTGGAGCTGCTTGTCAATATGCTTGAACCTTATAAGGGCCGTGTGCTCGACCCCTGTTGCGGTTCTGGCGGAATGTTTGTACAGAGCGAGAAGTTTGTCAAGGAGCATCAGGGCTTGGTTGATGATATATCTATCTACGGACAGGAGAGTAACCAGACAACATGGCGATTGTGCAAGATGAATCTTGCCATACGCGGCATAGACTCATCACAAGTGAAATGGAACACCGAAGGCTCGTTCCTTAACGACGCCCACCGCGACGTAAAAGTAGATTATGTCTTGGCAAACCCGCCTTTCAATGACAGCGACTGGAGCGGCGACCTGCTGCGCAACGATGGGCGATGGCAGTATGGAACACCACCAGTGAGCAGTGCAAACTTTGCATGGATACAACATTTCATCTATCATCTTGCACCTAATGGGCAGGCCGGTTTCGTCTTGGCTAAGGGTGCGCTTACATCAAAAATAGGCGGCGAGGGCGACATCCGCAAATCACTTGTTGATGCCGGACTTGTTGATTGCATAGTTAACCTTCCAACAAAACTGTTTCTCAACACTCAGATTCCGGCTTCTCTATGGTTCATGAGCCGTAACAGACATGCTGACGGACAGTTCCGAGAGCGCAGCCAGGAGATATTGTTTATAGACGCCCGCAATATGGGACACCTTATCAACCGCCGCACACGTGAGTTCTCTGCTGATGACATTAAGCTGATTTCAGACACGTATCATAATTGGCGTAAAGAAGGAGGCAAGTATCAGGACGAGGCAGGCTTCTGTGCGTCAGTGCCGCTGTCACGTGTTGCAGAGCTTGATTATGTGCTTACCCCTGGCCGTTATGTAGGCTTGCCGGATGAAGAAGACGATTTCAACTTTGAAGAACGCTTCACAGCACTGAAGGCTGAGTTTGAGGAGCAGCTGAAAGAAGAGGAACGTTTGAATAAACTTATTATGGAAAATCTGGCATCAATAAAAATCTGAAAGATATGGATATAAAGAAGATAAATCAATATAAATCATTATTTGATTCTATTGTAAAGGAAACTTTAGATGATAATAATGAGACGATGGAAGTATGGTATGCTCGTGAACTTCAAAAAGTTCTCGGCTATTCTAGATGGGAAAATTTCTCATTGGCTATCTCACGTGCTATCGCATCTTGTAAATCTCAGAATGTCAATGTCGACGACCATTTTCGTGAGGTCACGAAAATGGTACCTATAGGAAGTGGAACCAACAGACCTGTCAACGATTTTATGTTGACAAGATATGCCTGCTATTTGATTGCACAAAATGGAGATCCCAAAAAAGAAGAAATAGCATTCGCCCAAAGTTATTTTGCCGTTCAAACCCGTAAAGTAGAACTAATTGAAGAAAGATTACAGCTCTTATCACGATTAGAAACACGCGAAAGGTTAAAAAATTCAGAAAAACAATTAAGTAAAAATATCTATGAAAGGGGAGTTGATGACAAAGGATTTGCCAGAATACGTTCGAAAGGAGATACGGCTTTGTTTGGCGGACTGACTACAGAGCAAATGAAAAATCGTCTTGGCGTTAAAAGTGGCCCTCTTGCAGACCATTTGCCAACATTGACTATTGCTGCAAAGAATCTGGCTACAGAAATGACAAATTACAATGTTGAACAAAAAGATTTAAGAGGCGAGAGACCTATAACAAACGAACATGTTCAAAATAATACAAGCGTCCGTGGCATGTTGTTGGAGAGAGGCATTAAACCTGAAAATCTTCCACCGGCAGAGAATATAAAGAAGGTAGAACGTAGAGTTGCAAAAGAGGATAAACATATCTTGAAAGATACTTCAAAGCTACCTAAAAAAAATAAAGATAATGACTTATAGTAAAAGTCAGTTATTAAGAAATACTTAACAACTGGTGTTTATAAGAATGGTATAATTATGAACAGTCTTTATAAAGTTGATAGAGAACAATATCCGAACCCGTACGATGTCTTTAAAAGTATTGCCAGTATTGGAAATTCTTCTCCTGTATTATATAATATTGTTGCGACAATAGGATGGGCAAACATCGCTTCTGAAATTAATAAAGCTAAAGATGAACTACCATATTGGCTTGCTGGAACAACATTGTCCGCATTCGCAATTAATTATATTAATAACGGAATAGCAATTAAATTGTCTAATACTATCCTGGAACAAGGAACAGAATGTATAAAGCAGCTTACTGAAAAGAAGATAGATATGTCATTTAATTTATCTGATGATCAGAAAAAAGAAGAAAAGGAATGGTATAATGTGTTCCTTGATATTTGGAAAGAACATGTGAAAGAAGAACTTAAAACGAAAGGACTTTTGTCGGAGCTATAGATAGTAACTGTATTTTATGCAGTTTGTGTACGAAGGTGTATGAACTTAAACAAGACAGATAAAGAATTTATACGGGCTATCATAAAATATGACGGCAAAGCCCAGTCTTTGGCAGACGTACTCAATAAGAGCCGGTTGCTGGAGAAAAGAGGCATTGGCATAGTGCAGCATTATGATAAAAATATCATATTTCTGCGAAAGGATATCTATGAAGAATGGTTCGACAGAAACGGCTTGGGGTATGTCGAAGAACTACTTTCTCTTATAGACACCTTAATCAAGGAAAAATATATTAAACTTGTTTCGTCTGTTACTGACAATATTTTAGTTGTTGGTGCGAAAAAATCAAGAATGGTATGTCTTGATTTTATTTCTGTTAATGACAATGAGACAATCTGTCTTGCTGACCGAAATGAAAATTGGTTTGATGCATATAACCATCAGATGTATTGGCCTTGCAAATTTACTGATGATGAGCTTTATCTCGGTAATATATTTAATGCTTATTCTGTAAGTGAAGGGCTGAGAACATTGGTTAAGAATAATTTTAAATCAGCAGAAGAAATTCGTTTCATAAAGCAGCAACGCTTAACTTGGATTTCTATCGCAGTGGCTGCTGTTCTTGGGCTTCTTGGAATAATATTTTAATGGTGTAAGTATGGGTGAATGGAAAGAATATAAGTTGGGAGAGATAATAAAAATAGTTGGTGGGGGAACTCCTAAAACCAGTGAATGTAGGTATTGGAATGGAAATATACCATGGTTATCTGTTGTTGATTTCAATAATGACAGAAAATATGTTTATGAAACAGAAAAACATATATCTATTGAAGGACTGAATAATAGTAGTACTAAAATTCTTTCAAAAGGAGATATTATAATTTCTGCCAGAGGAACGGTTGGTGCCATGGCAATGTTGGGAAAAGATATGGCATTCAATCAATCATGTTATGGAATACAACCTACAAAGTTGGTTGATAGAGACTATTTGTATTATTTGCTTTTTTCTTCTGTTCAAGAATTGAAACACAATTCTCATGGAGGTGTTTTCGACACAATAACAAGAGATACTTTTGATACCATAGAAATATTACTTCCACCATTATCAGAACAGAAACGCATAGTCTCTATTCTCGGTTCTTTAGACGACAAAATAGATTTGCTTCATCGTGAGAACGAAACTCTTGAAGCAATGGCAGAAACTTTTTTCCGTAAATGGTTTATTGAGGATGCAAAGGAGATTTGTAAAACCTGTAAAATATCAGATGTAATTGATTTCAACCCACATAGAAAATTATTCAAAGGAACAAATTCTCTATTTTTAGAAATGACAAATTTAAATACTTCTACATATTGTCCTAAAGCATGGTATAATAAAGAATTTACATCTGGAACAAAATTTATAAATGGAGATACTTTATTGGCTCGTATAACTCCTTGCTTAGAAAACGGGAAAACTGCATATATAGATATTTTGAAAGAAAAACAAGTTGGTTGGGGCTCAACAGAATTCATTGTCATGAGACCTAAATTAGGCTTGCATCCTTTTTTTGCATATATATTAGCTAAATATCAGGATTTTAGAGATTTTGCAGAGTCTTGTATGTCTGGTTCTTCTGGTAGGCAACGTGTTGATATTGAAAATTTAAAAAATTACGATTTTAGAATTCCCAATAAAAGAATTATTGATATGTTTAATGATTCTATTATTCCAATTATTTCTAAAATGAAAAATAATAACAACGAAATTTTCTCCCTAAGAAAAATGAGAGATATTTTATTGCACAAATTAATGTTAAATGAAATAAAATAGAATATATATGTTAGAAGAAAATAAAAACATTCCATTTTTGTCTTATCAAGAAGTTCTTAGTAAAATTCAGAATCAGGAGAATCATTTGTTAATAGCTAACGGATTTAATTATGGCTTAGGTGTCCATACTGGCTATTCAGATATTTTCAAAAAAATGCTGGATAGTAACTTTGGTATTTATAATGAAGCAAAAAAATATATTGAAGAATGTCACTATGATTTAGAATCTTTTTTAAAAAGAATGACAGATGATATTTCTAAAGATAATGTTTTCCTAAAGAAATACATCTGTAATAAAATAAAAATGGATTTTATGAAGGCTCTTCATGAAATAGTGAAGTCCCAAATAAAAAACATTTATGAAGAAAAGAATGAAGGAATATATATTTTACTTAAAGAATTTACTAACTATTTTACTCTAAATTATGACGCTTTCTTATATATGTTGCTACTAAAATATAAAACTACAGACAGTGACAACAATGCTCTTGCATTTGAACCAACTCTAAATTTCATTGAAGAAGATTTAGATGAAAGACAAAATAATATTTATACAGAGATAAAAGATGCAAGAGATAAAGGCGAGTTAGGAATAACAATAGAAAACAATATTACAAAAAAAGAAATGAGATTTTTGACAAAAAGTCAATTTGTTTCAACAATTAGTACATATAACAAAGATAGAAAAAAGAATTGGAAAACAAAAGATATTAATGAAGTTGTTAACAGAATTTGGAAAGAAGAAAAACGTAATTTGGTAATAAAACATGTTGATGACGGAAGCAGACAACTATCTTTGTTTGGTGATGATTTCATTTTCGATATAAATAGTCAAACCCAGAATTTGTTTTTCTTACATGGTGCTTTTCATATCTATAGAGCTGGTAAGTTTATAAAAAAAATTACCCAAACTACAGATAAAGCTTTGTATGATAGATTAGAAGAATTACTAAATTCGGAAAATAAAGATATTGTATGTATTTTTGAGTCAACAGGCAAACTTGATTTAATACAAAAAAATTCTTATTTAAAGCATTGCTATGAGAAATTGGGTACTCTTTCAGGCAATATGGTTATAATTGGAAGTTCTTTAGCTGATAATGATAATCATATTTTTAGTAAAATAGATAAATCTCAAATAGAAAAAGTTTATATATCATCTTTACCAAAGGAATTGGATAGAAATTATAAACTTGCCAAAGAGAAATTTCCGAATACGGATGTTTATTTATTTGATGCTGATACAATCTCATACGAAAAACCTGAAGAATAGTCATGACAAAACTCACCGAATCCCAAATAGAAGATTTTGCCATTCAGCTTTTTGAGCAGCTTGGTTATAAATCGCTTTACGGCCCGGACATAGCTCCAGACGGCTTGGCAGCGCAGCGCACATCGTTTGAAGACGTTGTGCTGAAAGAAACGTTACAACGTGCAGTGCGCCGCATCAATCGCGACTTGCCGTCTGAAGTTTGCGACGACGCTGTAAATGAAGTGTTGCGCATAGCATCGCCTGACCAGTTGGCAAACAATGAGCAGTTTCACCGTATGCTGACAGAAGGGATTTCGGTGTCAGTGCATCATGACGGCGGCGAAAGAGGAGAACTGGTTTGGCTGATTGACTTTGACAATCCGCTGAACAACGAGTTTACGGTAGTAAACCAATACACAATAATAGAAAACAGACGCAACAAGCGCCCAGACCTTATACTGTTTGTAAACGGTCTGCCACTGGTGGTGATAGAACTGAAAAATGCTGCCAGCGAAGACGCAACGCTGCAAAGCGCCTTCAGACAGATAGAAACATACAAGGACGCTATACCCTCGCTGTTTATTTATAACGCCTTGATAGTGATATCCGACGGACTGGAAGCCCGCGCCGGTTCATTGTCGGCTGGCTTCAGCAGGATGATGGCGTGGAAGAGCGCCGACGGCAAGGCCGAGGCTTCACATCTGGTAAGCCAACTGGAAGTGCTGATTCAGGGCATGCTCAACAAAGAGACATTGCTCGACCTTGTGCGATCATTCACCGTGTTTGAAAAGACAAAGACAGAAGATCCGAAAACACGGATAACAACAATAAAGACCGTGAAAAAGGTGGCAGCCTATCATCAGTATTACGCTGTGAACAAAGCAATAGAGTCGACAATACGCGCAACGGGAATAAACGCGCACGGCGAAGGACTGGCAAGTGAGCCTCCCGCAGCTTACGGTCTGAGAGATGTCAACGAACAGCCCGTTGGCGACCATAAGGCAGGAGTGGTATGGCACACTCAGGGTTCGGGAAAATCACTCTCGATGGTGTTCTACGTCGGTAAGGTGGTGCGCATATTGAACAATCCGACAATAGTAGTGATAACAGACCGCAACGACCTTGACGACCAGCTGTTCAGCACTTTTGCCGACTGCAAGCAGCTGTTGAGGCAGACACCTGTGCAGGCGGAAGACAGAAACACGCTGAAAAAACTTCTGCATGTGGCTTCGGGCGGAGTGGTGTTTACAACGATACAGAAATTCCAGCCGGAAAGCGGAAACGTGTATGAGACGCTGACCGACAGAAGCAACGTGATCGTAATGGCCGACGAGGCGCACAGGTCACAATACGGCTTTAAGGCAAAGACCGTGGAAGTGAAGAACGAAGCCGACGAGGTGATAGGCACTGAAACGAAATACGGATTTGCAAAATATCTGCGCGACGCCCTGCCTAACGCCACCTATCTTGGATTTACGGGAACGCCTATCGAAACGGCAGACGTAAACACTCCCGCCGTGTTCGGTAATTATATCGACGTTTACGACATAGCCAAAGCCGTAGAAGACGGTGCAACGGTGCGCATATTCTACGAGAGCCGACTGGCAAAGGTTGAACTTAGCGACGAAGGCCGAAAGCTGATAGAGTCGCTCGACCGTGAACTGGAAACAGAGAACATGAACGACGTGCAGCTGGCAAAAGCCAAGTGGACGCAACTGGAAGCACTGATAGGAAGTCCGTCGCGCATAAAGAACATAGCACGTGATATAGTTACGCATTTTGAACAGCGGCAGGAAGTGTTCGAGGGTAAAGGCATGATTGTGGCTATGAGCCGCAGAATTGCTGTTGAACTGTATGACGCAATCATAGCTTTACGGCCGCAATGGCATTCGGATGACATCAGTCGCGGAGCGATAAAAGTGGTGATGACTTCTGCCTCTTCAGACAGTGTGGAGATAACACGCCACCATACCACCAAAGAACAGCGCCGCATGCTGGCAGATCGTATGAAGGATCCTGACGATGAACTGAAGCTCGTTATTGTGCGCGACATGTGGCTGACAGGTTTTGATGTGCCGTGCCTGCACACCTTATATATAGACAAGCCAATGCAGGGGCACAACCTGATGCAGGCTATTGCGCGTGTAAACAGAGTTTATAAGGACAAACCGGGCGGACTTATAGTAGACTATCTGGGCATTGCCTCCGACTTGAAGAAGGCGTTGTCGTTCTATTCAGATTCGGGAGGAAAAGGCAATCCTACGGAGCAACAGGATGAAGCCGTGGCAATTATGAACGAGAAGTTGGAAGTTGTGCAGCATCTTCTTCACGGATTCGACTATCAGCCTTATTTTTCGGCAGATGTTTCTCATAAACTTTCGTTGATATTGCAGGCAGAAGATTTCATCCTCGGACTTGATGACGGCAAAAAGCGTTTTGTAAACGAAGTTAATGCCCTGTCGAAAGCATTTGCCATAGCCATACCGCATGAAAGAGCCATGGCTGTAAAAGAGGAAGTGGCGTTCTTTCAGGCAGTGAAGGCACGCTTGTGCAAGTTTGATGCTACATCATCACACAAGACAAATGAAGAAATAGAGACGACTATCCGTCAGGTGATAGATAAAGCCTTGGTGTCAGAGCAGGTTGTAGACATCTTTGACGCAGCAGGAATAAAAAAGCCTGACATATCAATACTTTCGGAAGAGTTCCTTATGGAGCTGAAAGGCATGGAGCATAAGAATATAGCCCTTGAAGTGTTGCGCAAACTGCTTAATGACGAAATAAAGGCACGCATGCAACACAACATGGTACAGGGAAAAAGTCTTATGGAAATGCTGGAAGCCTCTATTAACAAGTATCACAACAAAGTCATCACTGCCGTTGAAGTTATTGACGAGCTTATAGGACTCAGCAAACAAATTATAGAACAAGACAAGGCTGCACACGACCTTGGCTTGACAGAATATGAATATGCCTTCTATTCGGCTGTGGCTGACAATAAAAGTGCAGTGGAACTGATGGGTAAAGACAAGTTGAGAGAGCTTGCGGTAGTTCTGACGGAAACAATACGCAACAACGTGACCATTGACTGGGAGATAAAAGAAAATGTCAGGGCAAAGATGCGCGTTGCGGTTAAGCGACTGTTAAGAAGATTTGGATATCCGCCAGACATGCAGCTGCTTGCCACTGAAACGGTGATAAAACAGGCTGAAATGATATCGGCGGAGTTGGCCGGTTCGAATGGTAAATAACAGGAAATACGATCTTTTCATCTGACTTTCTTATCCTTTACAACCAACAATCCTCTCAAACCTTTCGTAACCTGCAGCAATCTGCAAACGCGAAATTGGTTGTTGTATCTTTGCAATGTCGAAAGAAACAAGGCGGCACGGACATTAAAGCCACAGCCGGCAGGCGGAAATGAACGTAGCGGCAGTTCTGGAAGGCATGAGAGATAATAAACAAATAATGTATAACAACCAAAAAGAAAGGAAAAGACATGATTAGGTACAAACTTTATCAGAACCACAATTCAAACAGTAACACAAACGGTAAATGGTATGCCCGCGCGGTGTGCGAGGAAACTTACGACACGGAGAAGCTGGCGGCTCACATGTCATCACACAGTTCGCCGTTCTCGGCCGGTGTTATTCACGGCGTGCTGAAAGACATGATAGCATGTATCAAGGAACTCGTGATGGACGGCAAGAACGTTAAGCTGGACGACTTGGCCATATTCTCGGCAGGCCTGAGAACATTGCCGGCAAATAGTCCCGAAGAGTTCACCGCCTCTGCCAACATCGACAGCGTCCGCCTGAGAGCGCGCTCAACAGGAGTGTTCCGTACATCTGTGCTGACACGCGAGGCAAAGACCAAGCAGTTCTCTCAGTATACAGTAGGCGAGGGCAGCGAAGTAGAGATGCCGTAATACAGTAGATAGAAACTGCCATAAAACTTTCAAGAAGCTTACTTTCATTGTGTTAAGAATGTTGACGGGCATTGGCCGCGCTGGTTTAAGCAGGCCGGTGCCCGTAAATTATTGTTAATAATACGGAAGTTTGTCGTGGAGTATATCTTGTGACAGTCAGACATTTAACTTCGATTCTGGCTGATTAGAACAATCTGAATGCTTGAATTTTTTATCGGTGCATTGGTATTGTTTACATCTATTTTTTATAAATTTGCCAATTGAAACACAAACTTATGTTTTATGATAAAGTTTAAGGATATAACATTAGACGACAAGGAACTGATACAGAGTTTTACGCTTTGGGGCGAAAGACAAAACTGTGACCTGTCGTTCTCAAACTTGATAAGCTGGCGCTTTCTTTACAATACACAGTTTGCGATAGTTGACGACTATCTTGTGTTCCGATTCTATATGGGCCACCACCTGGCTTACATGATGCCTGTGCCGCGGCCTAAACAGCAAGAGGACGGAACGTTTAAGGTGGAGCCGTGTGACGAATGTTCGGTGAACGTGATACGTGCAATACGCGACGACTCGATAGCAATGGGACATCCGTTCCTGATGCTCGGTGTCTGCAACTATATGCGCGACATAATTGAGAGCCGTTTCCCAGATACGTTCGACATAAAGCCCGACCGCGACTTCAGCGACTACATCTACACGCGTGACAAACTGATAAACCTTTCGGGAAAGAAACTGCAGAGCAAGCGCAACCATATTAACAAGTTTAAGAGTCTTTATCCTGACTATAGTTACCGCGAGCTTACGCCCGACCTTATTCCGCAATGTCTCGAACTGGAACGGCAGTGGCGCCGCACATCTAAAGACGACAACGGCGAAGTGCCCGATGAAGATTTGTCTGAGGAACTGCGCTCAATGACGCGGGCATTTAACCGATGGGATAGGCTGGGACTTGTGGGCGGAACAATATTCGTGGGCGACAAGCTTGTGGCTTTCACCTTCGGATGCCCGATAAACCAGTGTACGTTTGACGTGTGCGTGGAGAAAGCCGACGTAAACTATGAAGGAGCATTCACGATAATAAACCAGGAGTTTGTGAAGCATCTGCCCGAGCAGTATTATTACATCAACCGTGAGGAAGATATGGGCGACGAAGGACTGCGACGCGCCAAGCTGTCGTATAAGCCCGACATTCTGCTTGAGAAGAACGTGATAATGGAGAAACATCCGTTGGCTGCCTTTGAAGACCAAGACCGCATAAAGGAAGAAACACGCGAGATATGGAAACAGGTGTTCAACGATCCCGACAAGTTTATCGACCTTTATTTTTCTCGTGTCTATCGTAGCGAGTATAATGTGTGCTGCCAGATAGACGGAAAGGTGGTGGCAGCGTTGCAGACCTTGCCTTACACCATGCTTTGCGACGGACGTGAGGTTAAGACAGTATATGTAAGCGGAGTGAGCACGCGCCCCGAATATCGCCGTCAGGACATAGGCAACAACCTTATGCGCCAGGCACATTTTGGCGTATATTACAGAGAGATAGTTTTTGCTTCTCTTATTCCTGCCGAAGACTGGCTATATGAATGGTATGAGAAGTGCGGATATGCCCGCGTGATAACATGCACGCCTCCGCCTGCTGATGCCATGGCTACGTCGTTTGAAGAGTTTGACCGTATTCAGCGCGCAAAGCGTTGTGTGCTTCTGCATGATGAAGAAGGCTATGAGGTTATACGCGAAGACATACGTCTGGCAGGTGATGAATATCGTCCGCAGGCCAATAACATTCAGGCCATGTTGCGTGTGATAAATGCCAAGAAGGCTCTGGAGATGTATGCCGAACTTAATCCTGACAAAGATATGGTGCTGAGGGTTGAAGGCGATGCCGACATTCCTATGAATAATGCCTACTATGTAATAAAGAACGGAAAGGTGCTTCAGACGGATGAGCCTTACGCCGATGCCTTGAAACTGACAATAAACGGCCTGGCAGAATTCCTGTTTGATGGCGTAGAGGCAGAAATGAACCTGATGCTGAATTAAGTTAAACCCAAATCTGTCATTAGACCGCATATAGCTTTATCTATTTGTGCATTCATGCTTTCAGTCCGTATTTTTGTCTCTATTGGCGTCTTTTTGTTCGCTTTTTCTTGACATAGCCCGCTATGCCTGCGAAAAATCTAACGAAAATCCGCTCAATATAAAGCAAAAATCCCGGCTGAATACTAATGTCAGATTTGGGTTAAAAGTGAAAAGATAAAAGTGAAAAATCCATTAGCCTTTTGGTTTTGTAATAAGACTAATGGATTTTTCACTTTTCACTTTTATCTTTTATCTTCTTAGAGTTTCGTTTTCAGTTCGTACAGTTTTGTTGAATTGCTGCCTTTGATGAGTATGCAGAAGCCTTCGGGCTTGTTTTCGTCAATGGCTTGTTTAACCTCCTCAACATCGTGGAACTTGCGGAACGGGCAGTCGGCCGACTTGAACTCGTCGCCTACGAGCCATACTTGCTCTATGTCTGAAGCTTTCAGCATGTCGGCAATTTTCTGATGTTCTTCGTCGCTCACTTCGCCAAGTTCCTTCATCGCGCCTATTATAGCCATCTTGTGGTCGGCCTTTATCTCTCTGAAGTTCTTCAGTGCAGCCTCCATGCTTGTCGGGTTGGCGTTGTATGCGTCGATAATCAGTTTATTGCTTGCCGTAACCTCCAGTTCCGAGCGGTTGTTTGTCGGAACATAGTTGGCAAGCGCATGGCATATCTGTTCTTCCGTAACGTCAAAATAAAGACCTATACATGCTGCTGCGAGCATGTTGTATATGTTGTAGCTGCCAATCATGTGAGTCCTTACCTCGTTCCACTGACCTTTGCCGTGGCGCCATCTGAAATTGAGGAATGGGTCGCACGATACGAATTCGCCGCAGGCGTTAAGTTCGTCGTTGTCCACAGTGCCATATTTAACAAGTTTAAGTCCTCCGGCTATCTTCAGTAGATGCTCGTTTTCGTTGTGTATGAACACCGTGCCGTTGTGCTCGCGCAGATAGTCGTAGAGTTCGCCCTTGGTGCGTATCACACCTTCAAACGAGCCAAAACCTTTAAGGTGAGCCTTGCCCACATTGGTTATTATACCGTAGTCAGGCTCGACGATGTTGACCAAAGTCTTGATCTCGCCCGGATGGTTGGCTCCCATCTCTATAACGGCAATGTCGTTTTCGGCCGTGAGGCGCAGCAGCGTCTTAGGCACGCCTATGTGGTTGTTGAAGTTGCCCTGAGTGTAGAGCACGTTATATTTTTCGGCCAATACGGTTGCCACGAGTTCCTTTGTTGTGGTCTTGCCGTTGGTGCCGGTTATTCCAATGATTTTAGTTCCAAGTTTGCGGCGGTGATAGTTGGCCAGCTGCTGCAGCGTGGTCAGACAGTCGTCAGTAAGAATATACCTACTGTCGCCTTCAACGGCAAACTCTTTTTCGTCGATAACGGCATACGAGCAGCCCTGTTCGAGAGCCTTGGCGGCAAAGGCGTTGCCGTTGAATGATTCGCCTTTCAACGCAAAGAAAATAGAACCTTTTGGGCAGTCGCGGCTGTCTGTGGTAACCTGCGGATGCTCGGTGAAGATTCTGTATAATTCTGATATGTCCATGTGTGATAGTTTTATTGGGTGCAAAAGTACATCAAAAAATCGTACCATGACAATTTTGCGGCCAAATAATAATATGTTCTGCACATATTTTCTTACCTTTGTGATTCTGTTGGTACAGAAAGAATTATTAATGAAACAAAAGATATATTGTTATAATTGCTAATCCGAAACTCTTTTAATAATATGAAATACGTAAACGAAACAGTGCGTCGCCAGGACCGCCTGCTTGGCGAGGAGCGTGCCTTGCAGCTTATTAGAGGCTGTGAGTATGGAGTGTTGTCCATGGTCGCTGCTGACGGTGAAGCCTATGGCCTGCCGCTGAATTATGTTTGGGACGGTGCTCACAGTCTGTATATACATTGCGCTCCTGAAGGAAAGAAACTCAGGGCCTTGGCGCACAATCATGATGTGTCGTTCTGCATAGTTGGCCATACTAATCTGTTGCCGTCGCGTTTCACTACCGAATATGAAAGCGTCGTTATGAAGTGTCATGCCGTAATTGTGCTTGATGATGACGAAAAGAGGCACGCGCTTCATCTGCTGATAGACAAACTGGCACCTGAATATAAAGAAGCCGGAATTAAGGCTGCCGAAAAATCGTTTCATCGTGTAGGTATAATACGTCTTGACATAATTGAGTTTAGCGGTAAGTGTAAGTCTGTTCCGTCGGCTCATTGATGTTTAAGCCCAAATATCCCGATTTGTGGTAAGTATATTTTCTGACTTGTTTTTATTCTTGATAAAAAACGTCAAAAATATAAAGAGTCTCGATATTTATGAGTATTTTTGCCGTCTGTAGAGATTAATTTTATTCTTTAATTTATATTGTGAAAGGCTTTATTCCTTATATATTGAACGTCAACGGGCGACTGATGGATTTGTCAGAGCCTTGTGTTATGGGCATTCTTAATGCCACTCCCGATTCGTTTTATGCCGGCAGCCGCAAGCAGACTGAGGCTGAAATTGCTGCGAGGGCCGACCAGATAATGGCCGAAGGCGGCAAGATTATCGACGTAGGAGCATTCTCTACGCGTCCCGGTGCGGCTCATGTAACCGAGGATGAAGAAATGGAACGCATGCGCATGGCCTTGAAAGCCGTAAGAAGCGTGCAGCCCGATGCTCCTGTTTCGGTAGACACGTTCAGGCCCGAAGTGGCACGCATGGCTGTCGAGGAGTTCGGGGCAGGCATAATAAATGATGTATCTGAAGGCAACATTAACGGCGCTTTCGGCGGCAGCGGTAATAATAGTGCTGATGCTGACGGATGCAACGGCGACGGCGAATGCCCCGAAATATTCAAGATGGCAGCCCGTCTTGGTGTGCCTTATATATTAATGTCTACCAAGCCCGACATAATGAGCATGATGAAAGCCTTTGCTCATGAGGTGCAGACATTGCACTCTCTTGGCGTAAAGGACATAATATTAGACCCGGGTTTCGGCTTCGGCAAGACGCTTGAGCAGAATTACGAACTTCTTGCCGGACTTGACAAGTTGCGCGAATTTGAGCTTCCGCTTCTTGTCGGCGTGTCGCGCAAGTCTATGATTTCGCGCCTGCTCGCCACCGATGCCGACCATTCGCTCAACGGCACGTCGGTTGTCAACACCATTGCCATGATTAATTCGGGTGCGTCAATTCTGAGAGTACACGACGTAAAGCCGTGCGTTGAGGCTGTAACCATTGTAAAAGAAGTATTTAAGTATGTTTGAATTTGGCATAAAAGATTTTGTCGATATATTTTGCGTGGCCCTGATGCTGTATTACATTTACAGACTGATGAAGGAGTCGCGCTCGCTCAACGTGTTTATCGGCATCATGGTGTTCATCGTTGTCTGGCTTTTCGTGAGTCAGATTCTTGAGATGCGTCTTCTCGGAAGCATCATGGACAAGCTGGTCAGCGTGGGAGTGATAGCAATAATAATATTGTTTCAGGAAGAAATACGCAAGTTCCTGTATACGCTTGGCGCTCACCGCCGCGTGAACGGAATAATACGGCTGTTCTTTTCGGGCGACAATAAGGACAAGGTTGACATGGAGTCGATAATGCCTATTGTGATGGCCTGCATGAACATGGGTAAGGCGCGCATCGGAGCACTCATTGTCATAGAGCGAATATCGTCGCTCGACGACATTGTTGAGACCGGCGACATCATAGACGCCAATATAAACCAAAGGCTTATAGAGAATATCTTTTTCAAGAATTCGCCGTTGCACGACGGAGCCATGGTTATTTCAAAGAAACGTATCAGGGCTGCGGGATGTATTCTGCCTGTGAGCCACAGCATAGATATTCCGAAAGAACTCGGACTGCGCCACCGTGCCGCAATGGGCATTTCGCAAGACAGCGACGCAATAGCCATAGTGGTGTCTGAAGAAACTGGACGTATTTCAGTGGCAATCAAGGGACAGTTTCATCTGCGTCTGTCGGCAGAGCAGCTTGAAAGTATACTTACGCGCGAGCTTGATTTCTGATGCGTATAAGTTTTTTTGCCACGCAAAGCATTTTATGTTATTGCTTTGCGTGGCTTATTTTTTGTTCGTTTCATATTGCCGCTAAAGGTTTTCCGGCTTATTACATATCATAGTGACGGTTATGTGCCGTATGATTGTCATCTTGTATTGTTTTTGAATTTATTGTTTAACATAGTGTCAATAAAGATACTTTTAATATTGTAAAATGTAATTCAAATAACAAAATAAGTTAATAATTGTGAGCTAAAAGCGAAAAAGTATTAAAATTTATAATTGTAACGCATTTTTAATACCTTGGATTTTTATTATTAAGTAAATGATCTAAATTATTTATATATATCAGTACTAATATGGTTCATTTTCCGTTTAATAGAAAAAATAGAATT
>ENA-ORRI01000091-ORRI01000091.1-human-gut-metagenome-genome-assembly--contig:-NODE-91-length-54453-cov-12.1221_pt1 | contig 54453 bp, 45 predicted proteins | sample MGYA00242172_ERZ509128 | MGnify/ENA primary metagenome ERZ509128 (study PRJEB26280, sample SAMEA2338623) | human gut metagenome | biome: human gut; feature: human-associated habitat; material: faeces... | reverse complement strand
CCGCCATTACCTTTTGCAAAAGCGATAAGGAGTAACTTCTTAAAAAACATCCGTATCAACAAACTGCATTTACTTTTTCTTTCCCCTTTCATCTTTATAAAAAACATCAATCTCAAAATCAAGTGCTAACATCTTCAACAGACCCCTCACCACTTTTTCAAGGTTTTATCACAAATAATCAGTTGCCTGTTTTGTCAATTGCCAAGGTTTATTTTCTTATGTTTTGAGACCGTTAGACAACTCTTTATCAGTTCTATTTTTCTGCCATAAATATACAAAATTAATTTTATACTGCAAAATATTTGTACGAAAAAATGATATTTTTTTTATTTTTTTATTGATTGTAGCGATGAAATGGCACATTTGTTTGCATTTGTGCAACAGAAATATTACTATAGAGTTGCATGTTCGTTAAAAAAGCCTTAACTTTGCGCCCGGTTTACAAACGGTAGATTAAGGGGTGCCTGATAAATTGCAGGCTGAGATTAAACCCTGGAACCTGATACGGGTAATTCCGTCGTAGGGATAAACGGCCGAATTTCTTTTTGTTTTGGTCTGAAGGATTTAAGTAAGCATAAAAAGTGCCCCTTTATGTGTATTTAATTTAAGTTTTTAATGAAGCGTTATTTTATTGTTGCGGCAGCGTTGGCTCTATTGATGACTGACGCAAATGCTGCACGCGAATCAAGAAAGGAAAAAGCAGACTCGGTTAAGACCTATGCGCTGCAGGAAGTTCAGGTGTTGTCGACTAGAGCAGGAGAGACAACGCCTATCACACACACCGACATCAGCAAAAATCAGATTAAGTCGATGAACTACGGCAAGGACATTCCGTTCATCCTCTCTCTTACGCCATCAGTAACAACTACGTCTGATGCCGGCAACGGCATTGGCTACACCAGCATAAGGGTGCGCGGCACCGACCCTACACGAATAAACATCACTGCCAACGGTGTGCCTATCAACGACTCTGAAAGCAGCAACGTTTATTGGACCAATATGCCCGACTTTGCTTCGAGCGTTGAGAGCATGCAGATTCAGCGCGGTGTCGGCACGTCTACAAACGGTGCCGGTGCGTTTGGAGCAACTATCAACATGCAGACCGAGAACATAGGTGTAAAGCCTTTTGGAGGTGTTGACCTGTCGGCAGGAAGCTACGGATCTCACAAAGAGACCTTCCGCTTTGGCACCGGACTCATCAATGGCCACTGGGGCTTTCAGGGACGTCTGTCTAACGTGGGCAGGATATATCGACCGCGCTTCGTCTAAGCTCGACTCTTATTTCCTCCAGGGCGGATATTTCTCTGACAACACCGTTGTTAAGTTTATAACCTTCAACGGAAAGGAAGAAACTTATCACGCATGGAATTATCCTTCGCTCTATGAGATGAACCTCTACGGCCGCAGATACAACTCTTGCGGATACATGTACACCGACGAGAACGGCAACATGCACTTCTATGACAACCAGATAGACTATTATCATCAGCAGCACTATCAGCTGTTGTGGAATCAGATTCTCTCGCGCGAACTGAGTCTTAACGTTGCTTTGCACTATACCAAAGGTTTCGGCTATTACGAGGAGTATAAGACAGACAGGACACTTGCCGAATATACTCTCACAACCGACTGGAACAAAACCAGCGACCTGGTGCGCCGCAAGCAGATGGACAACGACTTCTACGGAGCCATAGCATCACTCAACTATAACAACCGCAAGGGACTTAAAGCCACTATTGGAGGTGGATGGAACAAATATGACGGCGACCATTACGGTAACGTTATGTGGGTGAAGAACTTTGACGAGGCCCTGGACCCTGACCATAAATATTATGACAACAACGCCAAGAAGACCGACGGCAATATTTACGGAAAGGTGAACTATGAGTTTGTCAAGGGACTGAGCGCTTATGTCGACCTTCAGTATCGTCATGTCAACTATAAGATGAACGGCCTTTCTGACGCGTTCGACTATGACACATATAAGCAGATATCGTTCAATGAGGACAACTCGTTCGATTTCTTCAACCCTAAGGCCGGTATATTCTGGCAGATCAACAACAATCATCAGGCTTATGCATCGTTTGCCGTATCTCACCGCGAGCCTACCCGCAACGACTATGAGGACAACATCGGCAAGGATCTTAAGGCTGAGAGACTTTACGACTGGGAACTTGGATACAAGTTTGCCATCAGCAGATTTTCTGCCGGCGTGAACTTCTATTACATGAAGTATAACGACCAGTTTGTGCTTACTGGCGAGCTTAACAACATCGGCGAGATGATTGCGCGTAACGTTGGCGAGAGCTATCGTATGGGCGTTGAGCTGCAGGCCGCATGGCAGCCTGTAGACTGGTTCCGCTGGGATGCCAACGCAACATGGAGCCGCAACAGAGCCAAAGACTGGCACGTAACACTGAGCGACACCGGCGAGAGCGTTACTCTTGGCGACACACCTCTGTCATTCTCGCCCGACCTTATCTTCAACAACATCTTCACGTTCAAGTGGAAGGGCCTTAGCGCGTCGCTGCAGAGCCAGTATATCGGTGAGCAGTATCTCACCAACACCGGCTTCAAGAGCTACGTCAGCGAGAACGGGAACGGCGGAAACAACGTCAGCATGATGATTGACAGCTACTTTGTAAGCAATCTCGACCTGTCATACACATTTAAGCTGAAAGGCCTTAAGAGCGTAACGCTCGGCTGCACAATATACAATCTGTTCAGCGAGGACTATATGAACAACGGATGGTCGGCTCCAAACTACAAGAAGAATGCTCAAGGCAAGGTTGTTGCCTATACTGAAGACGACGAATACGAAACAGGATATGCCGCACAGGCTCCGATAAACTTTATGGCTCATCTCAGCCTGACGTTCTAACAACAGCTGCTGCAAGATGGACTTTAATCAGTTTATGTCACAATATTGGCTCGACATCGTAACCACGATGTTGGGCCTAATATATATATGGCTTGAATATAAAGCCAGCATAGCCCTGTGGCTTGTGGGCATAATAATGCCTGCGATGGATGTGTGGCTCTACTGGACTCACGGACTGTATGGCGACGCCGGGATGGCAGTATATTACACCCTTGCTGCGATTTATGGCTATGCCGTATGGAAGTTTGGCCGCAAGAAGGGGCAGAAGGACAATGAGGAGATGCCTGTCACTCATTTCAAGCGTTCATTAATTCTGCCCGTAACTCTGTTTTTCTTCGCGGCATGGGCATTGACATGGTGGGTGCTGGTGACCTATACCAACAGCACCGTGCCAGTTACCGACGCCTTTACCAATGCCCTGAGCTTTGTAGGCCTGTGGGCATTGTCGAGAAAATACATAGAGCAATGGCTCTTTTGGATTGCCGTTGATGCTGTGTGCGCATATCTCTACATCGGCAAAGGCATACCATTCAAGGCATCGCTCTACGCCCTTTATGTGGTAATAGCCGTAATGGGCTACTTTAAGTGGAAACGGATGATGAGGCTACAGTCACAGCCGGCATAGGGTGGCGCCTGCGCCCCCTCATCACCCATATTACTCCCATCCGTCCCATCACTCCCATCTCCCCCAAAAAATCTAAAGTAATGCATTATCCTCTTATAACAACATCCTTCTCCCCCGAGGCTGTAATCCTTGGCAATGGCGATTTTCCTACGGCAGCCATACCGCTTGCCGCGCTTGCCAATGCCCGTTACGTTTGCTGTTGCGACGGTGCCGCTGCCGGTTACATCTCGCGTGGCTTTGTGCCCGATGCCATTGTAGGCGACGGCGACTCGTTGAGCAAAGAGCTAAAGGAGAAGTATCATGACATACTTCACATAGTCAGCGAGCAGGAAGACAACGACCTGACCAAGGCAACACGCCACTGCCTGAGCATGGGTTTCAGGAGCATTGCATACGTGGGAGCAACAGGAAGGCGCGAGGACCATACCCTGGGAAACATCAGTCTGATAGAGCGCTACAGAAACGAAATGGGCATAGACGCCGTGATGCTTACCGACCATGGCTACTTCTTCGCGGCTGAGGGCGATGCCGAGTTTGACACCTTCGCAGGTCAGCAGGTAAGCATATTCAACTTTTCTTGCGGCAAGATAGAAAGCAGCGGACTGAAATGGCACTCTTACGCATACGGCAGCTGGTGGCAGGGCACACTAAACGAGGCTGAGGGCACCGGCGTAAAGTTTAGTGCCGACGGCAGCTATCTGGTGTTCTTCACTTACGACGGCAAGAACCGGCACGGGCTTAGCTGCCGGTGAAATAAAACTGCCTGCACTCATCAGCGCAGGCAACTGTTACATGTCAAGGCAATATAATAACAGCGTGCCTGCAAGTCAGTTACGACTGTCCGCCCGCTGTTTTTTATGAAGTTGGCAGTCAAGGCTGCCTGATCAGTCCCTGCCAATGAGTTCAGACACATATTCTTACCATCCGCCGCCCAAAGCCTTATACAGGTTCACTTTAGCCAGCTGGCTGTCCAGCAGGGCGTTGCTTACTCCAATCTGAGCATCAAGATAAGTACGCTGTGCGTCAAGCAAGTCCATGTAGCCAATGGCTCCGTTTACGTATTGTACAAGGGCAAGCGACAATGCCGTCTTCGACGAGTTCTCAAGGTCGTAGCGTGTCTTGTATATTTCTTTCACCTTATTAAAGTTGGCTATTGCATTGTATGCATCCTTAAAAGCCGTCAGAACAGCTTTCTCGTATGCGTAGACAGCACGTTCGTATGCAGCTTCTGCCGCCCTGTGGCGTGCCTTGTTCTTGCCCATGGCGAATATAGGCTGAAGCAGGTTGGCGCTCAAAAAGTGGTAAGGCGTGCTTAATACTCCTTTCAGGTCGTCGCTTTCAGTTCCGAGATATCCTGTAAGTGTTATGTTCGGGAACATACTTGTGTATGCAACGCCAACCTTTGCATTTGCTGCAATAAGCTGTTGCTCGGCTTCGCGCACGTCAGGTCTGCGCTCCAGCAGCGATGAAGGCAGTCCTACAGGCAGACTGTCAGGGAAGATTACTTCCTGAGGCAGTTCAGAGCGTTCTATGTGGTGTGGGTATTCGCCTGTAAGTAGTGCAAGCTCGTTTTCCTTTGTGGTGATTTGCAGTTCAATGTCGGGCACGAGTGTCTCCGTCTTTGACAGTTCCACGAGAGCCTGACGGTATGTTACTTCCGATGTCAGTCCGCCTTCATAGCGTATGCGTGCAAGATGTTCGCTCTCCCTGCGTGCCGTTACGGTCTGGTGTACAATTGACAGTTCGTTGTCAAGTGCTACAAGTTCATAATATGTCTGTGCCACCTGCGCAATGAGGCTTATCTGCAGTGCGCGCCGGTTTTCTACAGAAGCCATAAACTCTGCAATGCTTTCATCATGAGCCCAGCGCAGTTTTCCCCACAAGTCGAGTTCCCACGACATTGCAGCTTTCAGGTCAAACTGATTGCTGTTGCTGTGATGCTCTCTTTCTTTTTCGGCATAGATTTTTGCTCCGAACGCAGGAAACATATTGGCGTAGTTTATACGTCGCATCTCTGCCAGCTCTTTTATTCTGGCTGCCGCCATCTGCATATCCTTGTTGTAGACAAGAGATTTGGATATAAGCCCTTGCAGGATAGTATCCGTGTAAACCTCTTTCCATGAGATGTCCGCAATAGATGCCGAGTCAGTGTTTCCCTCATCGGTCAGTGCTGCCGGCAGTTCAATATTCGGACGTGTGTATTTTCTGCCTATCTGACAGGCAGACAGACTTATTGCGGCCGTTAATATCAGCGCGTGTATTATATATTTCAATCCGTGTCTCATAATTGTCATTGCTGTGCTATGGCTTTTTCTTCCTTGTTTCCTTTCTTGGTCTTCAATCTGTTTTTGGCTTTATATATTGCAATGAAGAAGAATGGGATGAGCTGTATACCTATGAAAACGGCTGCCAGCATTCCGAAGAACACGCCCGTGCCGATAGCCTTTCGGCTTGCTGCTCCCGGTCCTGATGCAAGCACCATTGGGAGTATGCCCAGTATGAATGCGAACGACGTCATAAGTATCGGGCGGAAGCGCAGTCTTGCCGCATGCAGCGTGGCTTTCAGTACATTTACTCCCGCATCGGTTTCATCCTTCGCAAACTCTACAATAAGTATGGCGTTTTTAGCCGCAAGTCCCATAAGCATCACCAGTCCGATCTGGAAGTATGTGTCGTTTTCAAGTCCGCATACTGCAATACCTATATAGGCTCCCAATGCTGCTACAGGCAACGAAAGCAGCACCGCAATAGGGACGCTCCAACTTTCATACAGTGCGGCGAGGAACAGGAATACGAAAATAAATACCAACGAGAGTATTATTCCAGTCTGTCCTCCGGCCTGTTTCTCCTGATATGACAGTCCGCTCCATTCGAGTCCTATATTGTCAGGCAGATGTTCCTTTACAAGTTCTTCCATTATGTCCATTGCCTGTCCCGAACTGTAGCCATGCGCTGCAGTGCCTCTTATTATTGCCGTGTTGAACATGTTAAAGCGCTTTATGCTGCCCGGGCCTGTGGTATATTCGGTATTGCCCAATGCTGTCAGTGGAATCATGTCGCCGTTAGAGCCGCGTACATAGTAGAGGCTTATGTTGTCGCGGTGTTCTCTGTAGGGAGCTTCAGCCTGTATGTAGACTCTATAAATGCGGTTGAACATATTAAAGTCGTTGACATACACCGATCCCGTATAGGCTTTCATTGTAGAGAACACGTCGGCCATTGGCACACCGAGCATCTTCACCTTATCCCTGTCGACGTCGAAGTAAAGTTGCGGTATTTCAGCCTGCAGCGATGACGACAGACCTGACAGCTCTTTACGCATTGAGGCATAGTGCATCAGCGTGTCGGCAGCGTTTACCAGATCATCATAAGTTGCGTCGCCGTGAGCTTCGAGTTGCATCTCGAATCCTCCTGACGTACCCAAACCGGGAATTACAGGAGGCGTTGACAGATAAAACTTACACTCAGGATATTCCGATAGTTCACGGCTTACGCTTGCCATGATGTCCTCTATGGTGTTATCGTCACGCTCTTTCCATTCTTTCAGTATAACGGTGAGCTGAGCCCTAGTCTGGCTTGTTCCCACGCGCGGACTTGATCCTGTTACGTTCTGCACGTATTCAACAGCGGGATTCTTCATCAGAAAATTCACCGCCCTTTCAGTTACGGCACGTGTGCGTTCGAGCGTCGTACCTTCGGGCATTTCAAGTTCCACGGTGAAATATCCCTGGTCTTCCGACGGCAGGAAGCTGGTAGGCGTAAGCTTGTTGAATATGAAGATGGCAATCAGAATCATGCAGAACCCCACGCCCACACGACGTGGATTCTTGATTATTCTTGATATTCCTGCTATATATTTGTTGTTGCCCAGGTCGAGCCATCTGTTTATAGCCGTGAACACTTTGTTCTTAGGCTTGTTTTTGTCTGTAGGCTTGAGTATCAGAGAACACATTACAGGGCTGAGCGTAAGCGCCACGATGGTAGAAAGCAGCACCGAGATTACAATTGTAACACTGAACTGGCGGTACAGCTGTCCTGTTATGCCCGACAGAAAACTTACAGGAACAAACACGGCTGCCAGTACAAGCGACGTGGCTATAAGCGCTCCCGTAAGTCCGTTCATTGCCTTCTTGGTGGCTTCATACGCACTAAGATGTTCCTCTTCCATTATGCGCTCCACATTCTCCACGACGACAATGGCGTCGTCTACCACAAGGCCTATGGCAAGCACAAGACCAAGCAGGGTGAGCATGTTGAGCGAGAAACCTAAAATCAGCATGAATCCGAATGTTCCTACCAGTGAGATTGGTACGGCCACAAGCGGGATGAGTGTGGCTCGCCAGCTCTGAAGGAAAAGGAATACTACGATGATTACGAGTACAAGAGCTTCAAACAGAGTCTTGTATACCTCGTGGATTGACTCCGATATGTATGTTGTCATATCGAACGGTATCTCGTAGTTTACGCCCTCGGGGAAGTTGTGGCTTATTTCCTCCATTGTCTTCTTTACGTTCTCTGCCACTTCCATTGCGTTTGCCCCTGGCAGCATGTATATGCCGAGTACGGCTGCGTTGCCGCCGTTTATTCCACTCTCGGTATTGTACGACTGTGCTTCGAGAGAAACTCTTGCCACGTCTCTCAGGCGTATGAACGAGCCGTCGGCATTGGCTCTTAACACTATTTCTTCAAACTGCCCAACAGTGGACAGACGTCCTTGCGCCGTGATGGGTATCGTGAAGTCGAGTCCCTTTACGGGCTGTTGTCCCAGTACGCCGGCAGCCGACTCTCTGTTCTGGTCTTTAAGGGCATTCTGCACGTCCTGCACCGTTAGGCCGAAGCTTGCCAGGCGTGCCGGGTCAAGCCATATCTGCATGGCATAGTAGCGGCTGCCCACGTTAGACACGCGTCCCACTCCCGGTATTCGTCTTAACAGGTCGACCACGTTCAGTGTGGCAAAGTTGCTGAGATATATTTCATCAAACTTTGTGTCGTTTGATGTCAGACAGATAGTCATCAGCTGGCTTGCAGCCTGCTTTTCAATCTCGATGCCGTTTTGCACCACTTCTGCCGGCAGACGCGACTCAGCCAGTTTTATGCGGTTCTGTATTTCCACTGCCGACAGGTCAGGATCGGCAGAAATGTCAAACGTCACTGTTGCCGAGAACGAGCCGGAGTTGGAGCTGTTTGACTCCATATAAATCATGCCCGGAGTTCCGTTCAGCTCTTGCTCTATAGGCGTGGCCACAGCCTGCGACACGGTAAGCGCACTGGCTCCCGGATAGGACGCACTGATTTTGACCACCGGAGGTGTTATTTGCGGATACTGGTCTATGGGCAGCATTGTCAGTCCGATAAGTCCAACAATGACTATTAGGACTGATATTACTATCGAAAAGACCGGTCTGTCTATGAAGAAGTTTACTTTCATCTATTCGTAAGCTTTTGTTTTAATTGTTTTTTGCATGCAGACGTGCCACCGTCTTCTTTCTGTTGGCCACGCGTACTTTCATTCCTGGCGTAAGCTTGTGGTATCCCTCGCTGATTATGGTTTCGCCCGGGGCTAGTCCTCTCTCCACTACAACCTTGTTGCCAAATTCAGGCCCAAGCTCTATAAAGCGGCGTTCGGCCGTAGAGTCGCGTCTCATGACGAATACATAAGCTCCACCTTTCTCAATGATGAGTGCCTTTTGAGGTACAACAGTTGCGTTTTCGCGAATATCGAGCAATGCGTGTACTTTAGTAAACTGTCCCGGAAGCAACACGTGATCGGGGTTTGGCATTTCTGCACGTACAGAGAATGTTCCGGTCTTCGGACTTACTTGCGGTTCGGCAAAGTCAACAAGTCCCTTGTATGGATATTTGCTGTTGTCGGGCAGCGTTATTGTTACATACGGCTGCCATGAGCGCGACGAGTCGCGCTGTCCGAGGTTAATGTTTCTCTCCTTGCTCTTAAGATAGTCGAGCGCTGTCATGCTGAAGTCTATCAGCACGGTGTCGCTCTTAACTACAGTTGCCAGCAGCGACTTTCCGCCCGTACCCACAAGTGTGCCAAGGTCTACAAGTCTTTCGCTGATATATCCTGATATAGGCGAGCGCACGTAGGTGTAGCTCAGTTCCTGTTCAGCCTGAACAAGGTCGGCACGGCTCATGCCCATGCTTGCCACAGCCGTCTCATACGCCGCCGTGGCGTTGTCAAGGTCAAGGCGGCTGGCGGCATTCTGCTCAAACAAGGGGCGTATGCGCTCAAGGTCGCGCCTGGTTTTCAGCATCATCGCCGAGTCCTTGCGCAGCTGTGCGCGTGCCTTGTCAACCTTTGCCTTATACTGGCGCTGGTCAATAACAAAGAGTATCTGTCCTTTTTTGACGTATGTTCCTTCGGCAAATGCCATTTTTTCAAGAAAGCCTTCCACTCTGGCTCGCACCTCCACAAACTGATGCGCACGTATGCGGCCTACATAGTCGCCGTAAATCTCAACATCTTCCACGCCGACTTTCTCTACAGAAACGACTGGTATCTCAGGTGCCTTTTTCTTAGGCCATGTCATTATTACGTATCCTGCTATAACGGCTACGATGCAACAGGACATTAATATCAGGCGTTTTTTGCGCAACTTTAGTTCTTTTTTGGCGAAAAATTGTTTTATTCTCATCATTGATATTGTCAGTATGTTGATACTTTAAGTTTATGTGTAACTAATAATTTTTTTCTAAATATAATTCACTTCCTTACGGGTTAATGCCAATGGCAGCATATCGTTACGAGTTATTTTATAACTTTCATCATTTATTTAAATACGTGGTAATGCTGTTCCTCAAGCTGCCAAGTATATAGGCATCTCAATGCCTCATTTCGTCACACGGCTCATCGGCCTGTTCTTCGCTGTGCATAAACTGTCGAAGGGGCATAAATGTTCCTTTGTTTATTTTATTCTTATGGCTTTTTGTCATTATAAATGTAATATTTCGTGTTTTTATCATCTGCAAATATAGTCTTTTAGTTTCATACATCCAAACAAAGACATTACGTACTGATAGATTAATGTTAATTTGGCGAAAGATAGGTGTTACTTCATCTAAAATCGGATAATTATAAAAAGGCAAAAAATCATAAGGAAAACATACGTTTGATGTTAACAAACACTCAAAACGGATGCCGTCTCGATGCTGACTGTAAGCAAAACAAGACGTGTTGGTTTCAGATTGTTAACCTATTGTTTAAGAGTCGTAACTCGGCCACTTTTGATACGAAAGTGGCCGAGTTTTTTATCGAAAACAAATGGGTTAGAAACTCTATTTAACTGAGTTGCTAACCCATTTGTTATTTAATTCATTTGTTGCCGTTGTCCGTAGCCCTTGCAAAGGATCCGTGTGCAAGTCGCATAATGATTGTGGTTCCTGCATTTTCTTCAGACTCAATCTTAACCATAATGCCGTAAAGTTTGAGTATATTCACCGCAAGGCTCATTCCGATGCCGTTGCCCTGAAACGAGCGCGTGTTGGCAGCGCGATAGAAAGGCTGCGTGATGTATGGAATGTCCGACTTGGGTATGCCTATGCCCTTGTCCTTTATCACAACGGATTTTTCGTTGAGAGTTATGTCCACATCGTCGGACGAGTATTTCAGCGCATTGCGCACAATATTACTGACGGCCATCTTCAGCAGATAAGGATTTGCCATTATGCTGCAACTGTCGCAGCCTTGTGATACGTTAAGGCATACACGCTCGTTGTCGGTAAACTGTTTAAGAAAGTCTTTCCATATTATCATTTCACGACTTTCGCCGTCAGACTCGTTCATTGCCATCGACAGATACAGCAGCTGCTTTATGGTCTGCGACATTCTTTGAGCCTCCTGTTCAATTCTGTTGAGCGAATCTTCATAGTCGGCAGCGTCGCGTTTCTTCATCAGCGCAATCTCACATTCGCCTTGTATGGCCGTAAGCGGATTGTTAAGTTCGTGCGACGCATGATGTATGAACTGCCGTTCGCGCTGATACGCCTCATGCAGCGTGTCGATGTGCCGTTGGGTGTAAAGACGGCTAACCAGAACAACTATGAGTATGCACAGACTTGTTACGCCGATAAGCCAATAGCCCATCTGCCGGTGGAGATATTCGCCGAGATGCCTGTTGAGCATAACAACGACTATGAAGTTGCCTTCGGGCTTGGGGTAATATACAGCCAGTCCGAGGTTGTCGCCGTGCCTGAACTTCAGTTCGCCCTTGTCTCTGAGCCTGCTGATCTGTCCGGGCGACATAAATCTGAGCAGCGCCCTGCGCGTGGCGTCCGTCTTGTCGGCGTCGAGCACAATCTGTGTCGACACGGGCTTTGCCACGGTGTCGGTGCGGTGCTCCATGTATATGTCGTAGACTCTGTTGCCGCTGCAGCGCTCAAGGTTCTTCTGCGCAATGAGCTCGGCGCGCTCCTCAAGAAACGAATAATAAAGGTTGTCGGCATAGTCGGACATCCAATACCATAACACGGCAAAAGCCATGCCCATTGCGCACAGCGTTATTGCCGAATAAATGAAAATAATCTTATGAGCAATCTTTAGCATAATCTTTAATTAACTTGCGTTGAGGCTATTCCATTACATATCCCACGCCTACCACAGTGCGTATGTATTTGTGGCTGAAGCCCTTGTCGATCTTGTTGCGCAGGTAGTTGACATACACGTCAACCACATTGGTGTTAGTGTTGAAGTTTTTGTCCCACACGTTTTTCAGCAGCTGCTCACGGCTCAGCACCACTCCGTGGTTATGTATGAAATATTCGAGCAGCCGACATTCTTTCACCGTAAGGTCTATCACCACGCCCTCGCGCTCTGCCCTGTGCGCCGACAGATTCAGCACAATATCATTGTAAGTTATTTCAGACGCCACGGCACCGTTATTTGAGCCGCGTCTAAGCAGTGCGGCTATGCGTGCCTGCAGTTCCTTGAAGCTGAATGGCTTTACCACATAGTCGTCGGCTCCAGCGTTGAGGCCGTCAACAATGTTCTGTGTAGTGCCCAGAGCGGTGAGAAGCAGCACCGGGGTGGTGTAGCCAAACTGCTCCCTATATCGTTGGCAAAGCTCCAGTCCGCTGATTTTAGGCATGATTATGTCGAATATCAGCAGGTTGAACACTCCGTTCTGTATTTCGTTCCATCCGCTTTCACCGTCGTAAGCCACCGTTACGTCATATCCGAACTCCTCGAGTCCGCGCTTAATGAATGAGGCAATGTTCACCTCATCCTCAACCAACAACACCTTGTCCATCTCTCAAAAAAATTGTTTAAGAACAAACGAATCAGTTCATAACTTTATTATATATAGCCCCACATTTATAATATTGGGGCGTGATTACATTACATAAATCAAGCCGTTAGCCGTAAGTAAAGGCACTGACAAATCAGGCCTAAGCATGCCGGCTTATGTGACAAGCATGCAAAAAGAATGCCGAGACGGGACGAAGCATAAAATCTAAATGCAAACAAACGTGCCACGGTCCGTAACGGCATCCTTTGTAATCATTATCGGCACGAGCCGTCAGAGCTTTCGCTCATTGAGCTTGCCTGTGTTGTCGTATATCTGGCGGCGGTATATGCCCTGCACGATAAGCGGGAATACAAACAGGGTGAACAGTGTGGCTCCTACAAGTCCGCCGATAATCACCACAGCCAAAGGCCGCTGACTCTCAGAGCCTATGCCGTGGCTCAGTGCGGCAGGCATAAGGCCGAGCATAGCCATCATTGCCGTCATCAGCACCGACCTGATGCGGTAGCGCACGCTCACCTCAACAGCCTTGTCGAGCGGCATACGCGACATGATGTTGTGCTTTATGTCGGTAACCATTATTACGCCGTTCTGTATGCAGATGCCGAACAGGCAGATAAATCCTACGCCGGCAGATATTGAGAAGTTGAAGCCGGTTATCAGCAGTATCACTATACCGCCTACGGCAGCAAACGGAACGTTCATCAGCACAAGGCCCGCGTCGCGCGGATTGCCGAACAGTACAAACAAGATGATGAATATGAGAACGAGACTTATTGGCACAACCTGAGCCAGTCGGGCTGTGGCGCGCTGTTGGTTCTCAAAGTCGCCTGCCCATACAAACTTGTAGCCTTTGTCGGGATGAATCTGCGCGTCGACCTTTGCGCGTGCCTCAGCCACGGCACCTCCCATGTCGCGTCCGCGGACAGAGAACTTGACAGCACCGAAACGTGAGTTGTTGTCGCGGAACACGAGCAGCGGACCCGTTATTGTGCGTATGCGTGCAAGCTCGCCTATCGGCACCATTGCGCCGTTGGCTGCCGGAACAAGAATCTTGCTTATCTGACTCTCGTTCATACGGAAGTTCTTCTCGTAGCGCACCATGATGTTGAATTTCTTCTCGCCTTCATACATCGTCGACGCGCTCTTTCCGCCGATAGCCATCTCGATAACCGACTGCACCGTCTCCTTGTCGATGCCGTAGCGTGCAAGTGCCGCCTCGTCGAGCTCAATGCGCAGTTCGGGCTGACCGATGTTCTGTATCACTCCCAAGTCGGTTATACCCCGCACTGTCTTCAGTATCTTGTATATCTTGTTAGAGTATGACGCAATCTTCGACAGGTCGTCGCCATACACCTTTACGGCTATCGAGCCTTTAACGCCGCTGACAGCCTCTTCAACATTGTCGGATATAGGCTGGGAGAATCCGAAGTCGACACCCGGAAAAACCGACAGGTCTTTAGCCATCTTGTCGATAAGCTGCTCTTTGGTCAGTCCGCTCTTCCATGTCTCCTCAGGATAAATCTTTACCAGCATCTCAACGTTGTAGAATCCTGTAGGGTCGGTTCCGTCGTTCGGCCGTCCCGTCTGGCTCAGCACATTCTCCACTTCGGGATATTTGCGCAGCTTTGCCCTTATCTCGTTGGCAAGTTTTACCGACTTCTCGAGCGATATGCTGCTCGGCATTGAGGCACGCATGTATATTGAGCCTTCGTTAAGTTCGGGCAGAAACTCGGAGCCGAGCAGAAAATAACATGACAGTCCGGCAATCATCACCGCTACCGACACGATGAGTGCCCTGCGCTTGTGGCGGCGGCACATGTAGAAAAAGCGTATGGCGTTGTCAGTAAGAAAGGCTGTAAACGGGTTGTGCTTCTCTCTTACGTTCTTTTTCAGCAGCACCGACGTTAGCATTGGCACGAGGGTCAGCGTGAAGAGCAGTGCGCCGAGCAGGGCGAAGCCGAGCGTATATGCCATAGGACTGAACATCTTGCCCTCAACCTTCTGGAACGAGAATATAGGTATGAGCGCCGTTATGATTATCAGTTTTGAGAAGAACACGGCCCTTGCGCGGTCGTTGGCGACACGCCTTATCAGTCCGAGCTTCAGCTGCTTGTTGTATTCTTTCATGCCGACCTTGCGGGCATGTGCGTCGAGCGCGACAAACAGGCCCTCGACCATAACCACCGCACCGTCGATAATGATACCGAAGTCGATGGCGCCCATGGATATCAGGTTGGCGCTCATGCCCTTGATGTAAAGGCAGATAAACGCAAACAGAAGCGACAGCGGCACTACTATTGCCACATTGATTGTGGTGCGCCAGTCGGCCATGAATAGAAATACGATTATCGTAACCAGGATAAGGCCTTCGGCAAGATTGTGGAGAACGGTATGAACAGAAACGTTGATAAGGTCGGTGCGGTCGTAGAAGGGCACAATCTTTACGTCCTTCGGCAGCTGTGCCTGTATGTCTGCCACCTTTTTCTTAAGCAATGGTATAACGGCACCGGGGTCGTCGCCGCGGTGCATAAGCACCATACCTTCCACAACATCGTTCTTGTCGCCGATGCCGCACTGTCCGAGTCTTGGCAGACTCGACTCCTTTACCGTTGCCAAGTTCTTGACAAGGATAGGCGTGCCGTTGACATTCTTCACCACAACGTTCTCAAGGTCTTTAATGTTGGATATCAGTCCGATGCCGCGCACGACGTATGCCTGTGCGCCCTTGTTCACTATGTCGCCGCCCACGTTGAGGTTGCATTTCTCAATGGCGTCGTAAAGCTCAAGGTTGGATATGCCGTAACTGTTAAGCTGGTTAGGATTTATCTGCACCTCAAAGGTCTTTACCTCACCGCCAAAGCTCACCACGTCGGCAACGCCCGGCACGGAGCGCAGCTGTCTGTCAAGCACCCAGTCCTGCAGTGTCTTCAGTTCTCTTACCGAGCGCTTGTTGCTCTGCAGCGTATATCTGTAAATCTCGCCCGTAGGTCCTGTCGCCGGCTGCACTTCGGGCGACACGCCGTCGGGCAGGTCGGCGCCCTTTATAAGATTATAAACTTGCTGTCGGGCGAACGAATCGTCAACATGATCGTCAAACAGCACATTGACAACAGACAGACCAAACAGGGTAGTGCTGCGCACAATGGTCTTCTTCTGCACAGGATTCATGGCAAGCTCGATAGGAATGGTTACAAACTTTTCCACCTCCTCAGCGCTTCTGCCCGGCCATTGCGTTATTATGGTTACGTTGGTGTTGGTTATGTCGGGAAAGGCGTCGACAGGCGTCTTCTCGAAACAGTAGACTCCGAATATCACCACCAGCAAGGTCATAAACAGGATAAAGAACTTGTTGCGCAGCGAAAACGTTATTATGTTGTTTATAAAATTCTTCATAAGGCAGATGTTTTATTTTAGCGAGTTATACACAAGCAGCGCGTTATGAACTATAATCCTGTCGCCTGCATTCAGTCCTGAAGCCACATAGTCGAGCGTGCCTGTTTCCTTTACCAGTTTCACTTCGCGGTATGACAGCACATTCTTGTTGTCAACAACTACAACATAGTCTTTGTCGTCATCAAATATCACTGCCTCTGACGGTACGGCAGGATAACTTCCGCGTCCGGCAGGAACCGATACAAACACGTTGGCATACATTCCAGGTTTCAGCAGGTAGCCCTTGTTGCTCATGTTTATCTTCAGCTGTTCGGTCTTGCTTTCGGCATCGAGCACCGGATAAATCTTGTCCACCGTGCCGTAGAATATCTTGTCGTCGCCGTAAGCCAGAGTCTTCACTATTGCGGCGGCTCCGGTTTTCACCTTGCTTATGTCGTTTTCGTATATGTCAGCAATAATCCACACGTTGTCAAGTCCGGCTATTGTGAACAGCTGTTCGTCCTGGTCGGGGCGTATCTGCATGTCGGGGTTGATGTTGGCCTCGGTTATAAATCCTGATATAGGTGCCTTTATTTCGTAGGTCGACTTGCCTGTTATGTGGTTTATCGAGTAGATTTCGCGCAGGCGCTGCCTTTCAGCCTGTGCGTTCTTCAGGCTTTTGTCAGCCTGCAGTATGTCGCGGTCTGACGCCATACCTCCGTTATACATGTCGTGCATGGCCGACTTCTCGCGTCTCGCGGTGATAATCTGCAGGTCGGCGTCGTTCATCTGTTTCGCATAGTCGGCAACTTCGCCCGATCTTACCACGGCCAGCACCTGACCTTTGTGAACATAGTCGCCAACGGTGGCTCCCATGCGTATCACCGTTCCGCCAAACATCGGAAACACATGAGCCACGTTGTTTGGGTCGCAGTCAACGTGTCCGTTGAGCACAAGCTCGTCGGCAAAGGCATGGTTCTGTACGGTTTCAACCGTTACCACCTTTCGCAGCGAGTCGGTAAGATAAGTTATCTGTATATTGTTGCTGCTGCCATTGTTCTTTGAGCACGACAACATCAGCAAGGCCGCCATTGCGGCTGTAATCAAAACTGTGTTGTTTCTTTTCATATCCTGTATCGTTTTTCTTTTCAATGTCAATATTTCACAACTTCGCGTCCTGCCGCCATGTTAAGGTCTTCGGCCGACAGAAACACTTTTTCTCTCACTGTTGATATTTCGAGCATCGCCTCTTTGTAGGTCTTGTAGAAGTCGACAAACTCTATCAGACTGATGTTACGCTTGCGGTAGTTTTCGTTTACGCTCTGGAAGAGAGTGTTGATGTTTTCCTTGTCAAAGTTGTCAGACACACTCTTTTCGAGCGACAGCGCACGTATGAAGTTCTCCTTTGCCACAGCCACTTCGTTTTGTGCCTTGGCTATGGCTCCGGCATAGTTTTCTTCACACTGGGCTATGCGTGCCTTTGCGCTGCGTATGTTGCCTTGGTTGCGGTTGAACAACGGCACGGAGAGACTGACGCCCACTGCAAAATAGTTGGGAAAATAGCCTGCGTTGCGGTCATACTGGCCGGTGATGTGTACCTCTGGCCATGCCTGCGACTTGCTGACATCGAGCGATGCCTTGGCCTGTTCGGCTTGGTTGCGGGCCATCATTACGTCTGAGCGCTGCATCAGACTGTCGGTAAGCAGCTTGTCGCACTCTGACACGTCGGGTATTGCCGATATGTCAGAGTGAAACACAGCATTGATGTTGATTGAGGAGGGTAGAGACATGAGCAGGCGAAGGCGCCCCTGAAGAGATGACACGCTGTCGAGAAACTCGTTTTGCTCTCTTCTCACCGACAGCAAAAGTGCCTGTATGCGGGCTGTTTCAATCTTTGATATGTTGCCTTTCTTCTCTTGCACCATAAGTTGGTCGAGAGTGGTGCGCAGCGATACTATCTCGTTTTGATAAATCTTCATGTTGCGCTGCGCGAAGTAAAGCCTTACGAATGTTTTGTGAAGTTCGGCACGCAAGTTGCGCAACAGTTCCTCAAAGCGTGCCATGGCAACGTCGTGTCCTCGGTTTGCCTCTTTCACTACTTTGGAGTGCTGTCCGGCAATGCTTATCAGCTGGTCTACGTTAACAACCTGTTCGCTGTTGCGTCCGAAGTCGAAGTAGCGGTGATTAAGTCTGTTGTAGACATTCTCCTCGATAGAAATTACAGGATTATGATACAGTTTGGCCTGAGTTATGGCGGCGTCGGCCATACTGATGTTGCACCTTTCGGCCAGCAAGTCGATGTTTTGTACCAAAAAGAGCGAGTCGGCTTCCTCTATGGTCAGGTCAACAGTCTGACTGAAACCCGTGCTCGCCCATAGAATAAATAATCCCGATAAAACAATCTTTTTACTGAATAACACCATATTTTTTCCTGAACTTTAAATAACAGGTGCAAAGGTATTTATTTGTTTTATCAAAGAAAAGCAATGTCAATTAGACTAAATTAATACGATATTAGAAAAATATTAGAAACGCATTGATCAGTCTCGCAATGTTGTTATGTTATTGATAATGAGATGATTATGCGCGCAATGCCAATCTTGGCTAGCTATAATTAATTTTTTTTGTTACAAAAACCGGGAGACAACAGATTAGTTAAAGCTGTCTTGGCTTCTAATCCGTTGTCTCCCGGTTACTAAATATTGTTATGTCAGATGAATGTTGCCGCTCATGTATTGCTTGTGCCGTTATAGGCTTTTATGCGCGGCAGATATTGAAATTACATAAATCCCTGATGCTTCAGTGCCTCAATCATTCCTGCCGACATGGCCTCGTTGTCTTTCTTGGTGTAGCGTATGTCGGTGAATATCTGTGCGAGAGTTTCCTTGTTGTTTATCTTTACGAACTCGCGGTTCTCCTCAAGTGCCTCTTTCTCGGCATAATACTTGTCGATGTCGGCAGGAGTATAGTCGTGGTATGTCTCGCTGTGTACAAACGAGTTGAGCGGCAGACGGTCGGTGAGCGGCGGATTCTCGTCGGGCCAGCCCAGTGTTATCGTTGCTACAGGCATTACGAGTTTAGGCAGACCTAACACGTCGATAATCATCTGCGGCATATATACGGTTGTGCCAAGATAGCACAGGCCGAGGCCTTCTTCCTCTGCAAGGTTGCAGAATGTCTGAGTATAGAGCAGTGCGTCTGATGCTGCGTTGATGAACGACAGGAAGTTGTCGTATCCGGGTTCAGCCTTGCGGCAGCGGCACCATGTGCTTGCGCGGTTGAAGTCGGCACATATCGTGAGCACCACGGGAGCCTGAGTAACCATAGGCTGATTGAAATGTGCCGGAGCCAGCTTGGCTTTCATCTCGTCAGAGCGCGTAACCACCACGCTGTAGAGCTGCATGTTGCCCATAGTCTGTGTGCGTGCTGCCTCTGTAAGCAGTCGGTTGAGCAGTTCTTCACTAACTTCCTTGTCTGAATATTTGCGTATGCTACGCCTTGTGTTTATAGTCTTCATATCTTTTTATTTTTAATGTCTTCTGTTGCTGCGCCTTTTATCTGGCGTCAGTATGGTGCGGCTTTGCCTTAAAGAGCAGCTTCAGCCATGTGCAAAGTTAATCAAATTTCCCGTATTTCTTTGTCTAGCCTTTTCAATTATATTATTTTAAATCTACTTTGTCTGTATGTTTTATGGCGTGCGTCCAAGGTATTACGGCTTGTCAGACGTGTGGCTTGAATATATAAAAATGTAAAATTAACATGATTTAATGTGAAGTATATTTGTCTTTTTGGAAAGCCTGATTATCTTTGCGGCAGAACAATATTGATATATTTGAAGCATCTAAATTACTAACCTTAAAATTTCAAGATTATGAAACAGTATTTTTTGTTGCCTCATTGTTACTTTAAAGCAGGCCTTTGGCTTATGGCTTTGTTTTTGATAATGTTTGGAATCGATTTGGCGGGAGTAGCACCTGAAATCAATATTCCCATGCCATATATAGCCAATGAGATTTTTGGCAAAAACGCATGGTTCGGAGTATTGCCTTCCGAGGATATGTACATGGAGATATGGATGCTCGGCATTTTTATATCGCTGTTTTTTATTGCTATGAGCAAGGAAAAGACCGAAGACGAAATGATGATGCAGATAAGACTTAAATCAATGTTTTTCTCAATTTGGTTTACTTCTATCTTATTTGTTGTAGAAACGTTGTTTGTTTTCAACTTCTCTTATGCTTACAGTCTTTGGGCCACTCTTTATGTATTGCTGATTGTCTTTATCATAAAGTTCCGTTACGAGATTCATCAACTTAAATAGATCAGAACAGAAATGAAAAATACAATAAAGGTAGAACGCGCCATAAAAGATATAACCCAGCAGGACTTGGCCATGGCCATAGGGGTTAGCCGTCAAACTATAAATTCTATAGAGTCGGGCAGGTATGTGCCTTCAACGTTGTTGGCATTGAAGATTGCTGCATATTTTGGCAAGACCGTAAACGATATATTTCAGCTTGAAGACAGCGACTGATAATTTCTTTTATTCTGTTTTTAATATCAATAGCGAATGTAAACCGATAAAATAAGAACATGAACAACACTTCTTTATTCCTTTCAGTCTGCTTTTGCCTTTCAGCATTGATGTGCCGGGCACAACATTTAAGCGAGTATGTCTTGAATATGAGTAAACAAAATCAGGATGAAGCCAATATGCATGTCTGTTGCTCATTCGTTGTTGATTTTCAGAAATCAGACAGCATTGTGATGAACTTTGGCGGTGATAAAGAAATTTCCATTGAAAATCTGTCAATATACAAAGACTCTTCTTCATTGAAACATCACTATTATCCTGAAGTAAAGAAACTTGTACTTAAAGGTTACGCGGGTTTAATTTCTAAGATGAAGATTGAATACGATTATACAAACCTTTCAGCCTTCTTTATTTATGGAAACGGAAAAGCCGAATTGTGGGAAACAAGTTATGATGAATATTATTATCCGTATTTGCCAAACACTTATACTGACATGACCATAAATTTAGAATTGCCTGATTCGCTCGTTCCTATATGCTCTTATCCTATGCCGAATATAGGCAAAGGCAAATATCAATGCACTTTAAAAGGCATATTACAACAGTCTTTATCTTTGGCATTTCTAAAAAAGAATGCATACGTTCATACAAAAATAAGCGAGCCTTATAACATGGATGTGTATCAGATTAAAGGAATGCAGTGTGACCAAAAACGCTATAATGAATTGGTTAGGCTTGCCGATGAAAGTATTTCTTTTTTCAGTAAAGTATATGGTGAAGAATATTTGTGTCAGTCAAGAGACATTACATCATATCCTGCTTTTGTGTTCCATGACGGAAAAGGGTTCAGCAACAGATACAATATAGGATTTATTTCTGCATCGCAACATAAATTTTCAACATATCCGGACATTTATCCGCTTGTGCATGAGATAGGGCACAGGTGGCTTGGAGAATGGACTTTGCTCATTGATGACGGCAAGCCTGGAGCATATTTTATTAAAGAATCATTAAATGAATTTATGACGCTGATGTTCATTCGCTGTCATTATGGAAATGATTTATACAAGCTGCTGATTGAAAAATGTAGACTTGAATATCAGAAAATTAGAAATACATCAAGTGACGAGCCTATAAGAAATGTGGTTAAGAATAATAATAACGTAATAATTTATTATAAAGGTCCGTTGATTTTGGATTTTGTTGCGAAAGAAATTGGATATGATGACTTTATAAAATTAGTATCTTCTTTTTATAAAAGATATGCCGGACAACCTGACTTGAACTATTCTGATTTCACAGATATGGTTGATGCTATTTATCCTTATGAAGGACGCAAACTTAAAATTATGATAGATAATTGATAATTTTATTCATAATTTGAATTAATGTAATGTTATCATTGATTTTTTCTTAATAAATATGTGGCCATATATATTTATTTACCTGCAGAATGAAAACGAAACAAAGAATATAATTTGGGCTTGTTTAATTTTCGGTAAATCTGTCAGTATTTTAACTCAAAGACGTCCGATATTAATATAAAAAGAAAACTTACATTCAAATAGTTAGAGTTATACCCTTACATCAGTAACAGATAGGCTTATTTTTGCTTGTGTAGCAGACTTATATTTTCAGATGGAAAAAGTTTTAACAGACACATAAAATAAGCGGACAATGGCAATAAAACTCTTGCCGTCGCCCGCTTGCTGATTTATTGTATGGTAAAGTGCTTATTAAGCTCTTGTGGATAATTCAATAATTCTCGACATTATTTATTTCACCTTTACTGTTGTTATAGGCTGGTCTTTTGTCGCGTCGAGCAGCACAGCCTGATATTTCACCTTGTCGAATTTTATTGTCTTCAGGTCAAACTTTCTTATCGCACTGTTGTGCATCGTGCGGTAATATATTGCCAGATTCTTCATGTCTGTTGCCGATGTCCACTGCGTTGCGCTCGGTATGTCGGCAGGAGTTTCGCCGTCGGCAAATTCAATGCCTACAGGTATGTCGAAGTTGTTGAGTATCTGGAAACACTGCAGCACAGTCTCTTCAGCTGTCTGTTTCTTGGGTGCTGTGGCCTGATAGAACGCTGCGCGCACAAAACGTGACGGCGGAGTTACGTCGCCCGGAATGCCTAAGAATCCGCTTCCGGCGCCAAACGATGCTATGTTTGTGCCGTCGAGAGTCTTTGCCTTTGCCGTGCCGGGATAGAGGTTGACATAATTGTTCAGATTAGTCATCTGCCATTCAAAGCCCGGTGAGTTGGTCAGCACGCCCAGTTTGTTTTCAAACAAGTTCACTTTGCCTTCTGTTATCTCAATTACTATCTGACGGCCCGACGGCTCTGTTATGCGCCAGTGAACCGTTGAGGCTCTCGGGTCTATGGCCACCACGTGAACGTCTTTCATGCCTTTGATAACCTCGTCAACAGTGCTGAAATTGCCGAGAATCCATGATACCAGCTGCAGGTCGGCTATGCTCGACTGGCGGTTGGCTTCATTATAGTTCTCATACTTTCCATAGCCGGGGAAATAGAACAGGCCTGCCGACAGACCCTTCTCGTTGAGGCCTTCTGCCACAAATTCTTCCTGCTCCACGGCGAAGCCCACGTAGCCGTATTTGGCAGTAAACTCCAGTCCGTTTTTCTGTCCTCCCGGAACATACGACTTTTGCGTATAGCCTCTTGGCACGATAACATACTTGCTGTTGAGGTCGCTTCCGCCCCATTCGATAGTTCTTGCCGGAATGCTTGTTCCGTCAGCACTCTTAAGGGTTATGCCTGTGCAGGCTTCAGCCTGCTGTGTGTTAGATGCCATCAGGGCCGCTGCGGCCATTACGGCTAATAGTTTCATTCTCATAATCCTTTTGTTTTTATTGATTATTGTTTTTGTTCCGGCAGCTCTCGTCCCTTATTATTATATTCTTTCTGTTCAGTTTTCGGGGCTTTTGTCTGCCATAATCCAAAGATAGTGAATAGTTTCGATATTGCAATGAAATAATCCCATTATTTGTAAATTTAATGATTAAGGTCAAGTGAGTCCATATCATTAATGTATCAATATGTTTTTGTGCCGGTTTTATTGTCTGTAATACAAAAAAATACGGCATCCGTAATTTGCGGATGCCGTATTTTCTCATATTTAAATGATTTACATTTCCTTGTTTATCACGGCGTTGCGCATTCTTTTGAGCAAGTCGCTCGCAAAGATGAAGTCAGTCAGTTTCTTGTTGTCTGAATTCATAATGTCGGCGCTCACGCCCTGCCACTCTTTATGTCCTTCGTAAATGAATATGATGTTCTCACCGATACCCATCACCGAGTTCATGTCGTGGGTGTTTATAATCGTTGTAATGTTAAATTCGTGAGTGATGCTGTGCAGCAGTTCGTCAATCACGAGCGACGTTTTTGGGTCGAGTCCTGAGTTAGGCTCATCGCAAAACAGGTATTGCGGGTTGAGCGCAATGGCTCTCGCAATGGCAACACGTTTCTGCATACCGCCCGAAAGCTCGCCGGGAAACTTAGAGTCAACATCTTTCAGGTTTACGCGGTCAAGGCATGTCTTGGCGCGGTGTATGCGGTCACGCAGTGTCATGTTTGAGAACATGTCGAGCGGAAACATCACGTTTTCGAGTACTGTCATCGAGTCGAACAGGGCTGCACTCTGAAATATCATGCCCATCTCCCTGCGCAGCATTATCTTCTCTTTCTTGCTCATGGCCACAAAGTTGCGCCCGTCGTATAGTACGTCACCGCTTGTAGGGTCGAGCAGTCCCACGAGATTTTTCATCAGCACGGTCTTTCCCGATCCGCTTTGTCCTATTATGAGGTTTGTTTTTCCGCTGTCAAACACTGTGCTTATGTTTTTCAGCACCTCTTTATCACCGAACGATTTACAAAGATTCTTAACTTCAATCATGGCCTATGAAAGTATTTGAGTTAGAAAAACATCAGAGAACAGCACAAGCACACTGCTCGTTACTACGGCGTTGGTGCTGGATTTGCCCACCTCAACCGATCCGCCTTCAACAGTGTAGCCATAGTAAGACGAAACGCTCGTTATGATGAATGCAAAGAAGATACTCTTTATTATACTCATATACATAAACCACGGGTTGAAGTCGTGCTGAAGTCCTATCGTAAGGTCTTCAGCGCTTATCACGTGTCCTATGTACGATGTGGCGTAAGCGCCTATGATGCCCGATGCCGTGCTGAATATAACCAAGAACGGCATAATGGTTATCATGCCCATTATCTTGGGCAGGATAAGAAAGTTGGCTGAGTTGACGCCCATGATGTCGAGCGCGTCAATCTGTTGCGTAACCCTCATCGTACCTATTTCAGAGGCAATGTTTGACCCCACCTTTCCGGCAAGGATAAGGCACATTATTGATGATGAAAATTCGAGCAGCATTATCTCGCGCGTTACATATCCAGTGACGAAGCGCGGCATCCACGGACTCTGTATGTTCAGTTTTATCTGTATGCAGATTACGGCACCGATAAAGAATGATATCAGCAGCACTATACCGATTGAGTTTACGCCCAGCGCTGACATCTCTTTCAGATACTGTTTCATGAACATGCGCATGCGCTCCGGCCGCGAAAAAGCACGGCCCATAAGTATCAGATATTTACCGAAACTTGTTAGATATTTGTTTATCAGCATTGTCTTAAAAAGTCTGTTATATAATTTCCCTTAGCGTCAAACCGCTACAAAAGTAACCAAAAATTGATAAAAAACTGCAACAAGTCATAGAGTTTTTCGTTTCTGTGGATATTATTAGGTACAATTTTACTACTTTTGCATAAATAAACATTGTTACTCATCTAAATGAACGAAGAAAAAGATTTGAATGCAGGCATGCCGCAGGGCGAGGGTCTGGTGCTCCGCACTGAAGGACTTGTTAAGCGCTACGGAAAGCGCACCGTGGTCAACGACGTTTCTATAAACGTCAAGCAGGGCGAGATTGTCGGACTGTTAGGACCTAACGGTGCCGGAAAGACAACGTCGTTTTATATGACTACGGGTCTTATTGTGCCTAATGCCGGACATATATATCTGGGTGATAAGGACATAACCGACTTCCCGGTCTACAAACGTGCAAGGGCGGGTATTGGATATCTGCCGCAGGAGGCCAGTGTGTTCCGCAAGCTGAGCGTTGAGGACAACATCATGGCGGTGCTTGAGATGACAGGACTGAAGCGGGCTGAGCGTGATAAGAAACTGGAAAGCCTTATACGCGAGTTCCGACTGAACAAGGTACGCAAGAACAAGGGTGACCAGCTTTCGGGAGGTGAGCGCCGCCGAACAGAGATAGCGCGCTGCCTTGCCATCGACCCTAAGTTCATCATGCTCGACGAGCCTTTCGCCGGTGTCGACCCTATTGCCGTTGAGGATATTCAGCACATTGTGTGGCAGCTTAAATACCGCAACATCGGTATTCTCATAACCGACCACAACGTGCAGGAGACTCTTAGCATAACCGACCGTGCGTATCTTCTGTTTGAGGGCCGCATATTGTTCCGCGGTACGCCTGAACAGCTTGCCGAGAATAAGATTGTAAGGGAGAAATACCTAAGTAACAGCTTCGTTCTCCGAAAGAAAGACTTCCAACTTATCGACGAGGAGAAAAAAGCTCGCGAGGCAGAGGAAAACGTGTAATCAATTAATAATTCACAATTCATAATTCATAATTCATAATTCATAATTGGTTGGCGGATACGCCACTTCGTTTTTATTGAAAATAATCAACCCAATTATGAATTATGAATTGTGAATTATGAATTAAAAAGATTTATTTGTTGAAATAGTACAGGAATGTAGCTATTCCGCTCAAGGCTTTCTTTGGAGAATCCTTTATCTCAATAGTAAATTTAATTTCGGCCTTAACCGTTCCGCGCAGATTTTCAATGCTGTGCAGGTCGGCAACGAGGCGTACTGATTCGCCAGACTTTACGGCCTGTCCGAACTTCATCTTGTCCATACCATAGTTGACCATCATTTTCAGGTTGTTCACCTCAATAATCTGGTTCCACAGATAGGGCAGCATTGACAGAGTAAGATAGCCGTGGGCTATTGTTGTCTTGAAAGGACTTTCAGCCTTGGCACGTTCCTGGTCAACGTGTATCCACTGATGGTCAAGAGTGGCATCGGCAAACATATTGATGCGCTCCTGTGACAGTTCAACATAATCAGACACTCCGATGTTCTTGCCGAGCAGAGCGGCAAACTCGTCATAACTGTTGATAATAACTTTGCTCACTTTTACTTAATGTTTATAGATTTATAAAATTTAGTTGGTTCTTTATATTCCGTCAGGACTATAGAGATACTGCGTCAGCGGGTCGGGATATTCAAACAGTTCTTCGGGCTTGAAGAATCGCTTAATCTCTATTGCCACATTCTCCGTGCTGTCAGAAGCGTGTATTATGTTCTCCTGTCCGCTCATAGAGTAGTCGCCCCTTATCGTTCCGGGTGCAGCCTTGCGTCCGTTAGTCGCTCCTGTTATGGTGCGCACCACTTCAACGGCTTCGCATCCCTCTACGCACATTGCAACCACCGGAGCAGCCATCATCGAATCTTTAACAAACTTAAAGAACGGTCTGTCGGCCAAGTGTGCATAGTGCTCGTTCAGCAGTTCGTCGGTCAGCTGCATCATCTTCAATCCTACAATGCGCAGGCCTTTGCGCTCAATGCGGTTAATTATTTCTCCGATAAGTCTTCTCTGCACGGTGCAGGGCTTCAGCAGTATTAAAGTTCTTTCCATGTTTTAATGTCTTTTATTTGTTATTATTAATGTTATTTTTCTTTGTCTTATTTCTTCAGGGCCTTTCCGTCAGAGAACGCATTGCCGGCCTTGTCGCCGATCTTTCGGTATTCGTTGTTGAACGGGTCGAATATCACGGGTGCGGCTTTCTCTACATCCACTTTTCCGTCTTCGTCGATAACGCTCTCGTCAACGCTTACGTTCACAATCTCGCCGCGCAGTATGCACGTATCTGGATTATAGTCTATAAGCCGGCATTCAACAGCCACGGCCAGCTCGTCGATGAGAGGAGCGTCGACAAATTCCGATTTTGTAGCATGAAATCCGGCACGCTCAAACTTGTCGGGCACATTGTTTCCCGAAACCAGTCCTACATAGTCGCATGCCACGATATGCGCTGCGTCGGCCATGCTCACAGTGAACGCCTTGCGTTTCAGTATGTTCTTCACTGTCTTGTGTCCTGCGCTGAGGCACATGCTTATCTCTTTCATCTCGCTGATGCCTCCCCATGCCGCATTCATTGCGTCGGGAGTGCCGTCTTCGCCGTATGTCGCGATGATGAACACCGGCTGCGGATAAGTCAGCGGTTTTGCTCCAAAATTCTTTCTCATAATTTTCAAGCTCCTTTATAACTGTTTGTCAACATACAAAAATACAAACTTTAGCCGACACGGGCAAATTATTTAAATGAAAAGTTAAAAGTGAAAAGCGAACAATACAAATGCTTGATTGTGAACGTGAATATTTCAGATATATAGTATACATTAAATTCTAATTCATACAATGTAAAATTAAAATATTTTATGTGTTTTATTTTGTGAGACGATGGATTTGCACTATCTTTGCAATGTTCATTTTGCTGAAGTCACGTAAGTGGTGGAGTGAGAGAACTATGTATTAGAAAAGGCGTTTATCTGACGCTTTGTGCTTGACACTCTGAATTCTCGCAAGTTTCAACCTTGTCAAGGTCAAAGCAACGATAGATGTTCTATGTTGGTATGTACAGCCCTTATTGTGCGTGTCTATTTTTTAGACATGTAGATAATGGTATTCATACATATCGGCGTGGGCTTCTGCGTTGCTCGTTTCGACAAGGTGGGCAATGCGAGAGCCTTAGAGTGTGGGACGGGTAACTGATAGAAATTCCCACGCTTTTCTGTATATAAACGTTTGCAATCGATATTTATTTGGTTGGGGAGTTTGCCAAATTGTAATTTAAAATTAATAATATGGATGATTTACGAAAAGTAAAGTTTACCTTAGAACAATTCAATGGAACAATTGGTGACTATGAATCAGCTGGAGAAAACGCTGAGAATGTAATGAAAGAACGTACAGGTGTCTTTTACTGTTGGGGTAATGAACCTATATTTGATTCTGTAACAGGTACATACCATGACCGAACAATAGGTGTTGTGGAAGAATATTCTACAGGGAAAGTGTATCATGTAATTCCGAAATTTATGACTTTTTTAGAAACGCTAGAACAATGCAAATAATATTGACTTCGGACATTATTGAGTTCCTTAATACTCTTTCCGATATTGATATAAGCAATAAGTCTTTACCTAAAGCAATCGTTAAAATCAAAGATTTGTCAAAGGTTTCAAATAGTAAATGGGGATTTTTAAATTATAATAGTTATATTTTAATTTTAAAAAATGGAAACGGAATTCCGTTCACTTGTCCTAAAGAAGGAGTATGGAAATTCATTTCAGCATTAAAAGAAGATAAGGTTAAATAAAATTGAATGTGTTTGTGAAAAGTAGAAACTTTTGTGTTAACAAGCCTATATGAATTGTACGTTTTTATTTTAAAATAATTTTTCATTTATTGTGCTTATTATCAAACTTTTATTGCTAATGAACAATAATCATAAACATTTAAATTAAATCTTCATGAAAAGAAATTTATTTTTGTTAATAATGGCAATGTTTATTGGGCTTAATACTTATGCCCAACATACATCGTTAATCGTTGACAACCAAACACCAGGATGGTCGTCACGGCAGGGAGGCTTGTAACCTTATGTGATGAGTTTATCTTACAACTCGTCACATTGCAAGGCATTGATTCTCAGTTTGTTATATGGCTTTGTGACGAGTGACGAGTTTCGTAGAAACTTTTTTAGTATATAACCTTTGGACAATGATTTTACGGAAAACGCACCTTTTTTACACTGATTTTCATAGGAAAACGCACCTTTTTGGCTGCAGGAATTGTAGGAAAACGCACCTTTTTGATGTTGATTTTTATAGGAAAACGCACCTTTTTACCAAAAAAACATTATATTTGCAATGGTTAAAAAGGCAATATTAATATTATGTTATACAGAAAAATTGCAAAACGTATAGAGTCGTATCTTTCATCAGATTCAGACCGGATGTTGTTGATAGACGGAGCCAGGCAAATCGGAAAGTCGTATATTATCAATTGGGTTGGAAAAAGAATGTTTCCTAACTATATAGAAATAAATATGGAAGAGGATAAGTTAGGTGACAGAATATTTGCAGAAGCCAAGACCACGAATGATTTTTATATGGCTTTGAGTCTGGTGGCCGGTGATAAGATGAAAGATAAGGCAAACACACTTGTATTCATAGATGAGATACAGGCCTATGGCCATCTTCTCACTTTGGTTAAATTTTTAATGAGAGAAAAACGTTTTACGTATATTGCCAGTGGCTCATTGTTAGGGGTTACGTTGAAAAATACGCAGTCGGTACCAATAGGAAGTCTGGATATAGAACACATGTATCCAATGGACTTTGAGGAATTTCTGTATGCAAACGGCGTAGGAGAAGTGGCGGTGAATGCGATGAGAGAAAATTTCAAGAAGCTTCAGCCTTTATCGGATACCATGCACAAAAAAATGTTGGATCTTTTTAAGAAATACATTTTGGTAGGAGGCCTGCCCAAGGCAGTTGAGTCTTTTGTAGAGAGCCGTAATGTCGTTGAGTTCAGGTCTATCCAAAATGAAGTTCATACATTATACGGGATAGATGCGTCTAAATATGAAGAAGAACACAGCAGAAAATTAAAAATACGGCGCATCTTTGACATGATACCTTCAAATCTTGAGAACAAGAAGAAACGTGTGGTGATAAAGGACATTGAGAACAAGACATGGAAAAGAGCTAATGACTATCTTGATGAGTTCGACTATCTTATATCGTCCGGAATAGCCCTTGAAGTGAAGGCAATAAGCAAGCCGTCTTATCCTTTGGTTGAAAACAGCGGTAAAAATTTGTTGAAACTTTATTTAAATGACGTGGGTATATTATCGGGTATATTTTATCGCAACAATATTACAGCCGTGATGTCTGACATGAGAAGCATAAACCTCGGTTCGGTTTATGAAACCGTGGTAGCTCAGGAACTTAAGGCTCATGGATATGATTTGTACTATTATGACAATAAAAAGAATGGCGAGGTTGACTATTTGATTGATGATGCCGACAACTTGTCGAATATTCCGATTGAGGTTAAATCCGGAAAGGATTATACCATTCACAGCGCTTTGGACAAATTCTTGTCTAATGACGAGTATAATATAAAAAGGGCTTATGTGCTGTCAAACGAGCAGAATGTCTACACTGAAAAGGGGGTGACGTATATTCCGATTTATTATGTCATGTTTTTTGAAAACATATCTAATGTTGTCGGAGAATTCCTGGATTAGTCAATAAATTCTATAAAATAATACAGCATTGGCAGATGTAATGCCATTAAGTTTAAGTTTTGGCTTAGCCTGTAACTTGTTGAGATTAAAGATAAGATGACTTTTTGCATAAAATTGTCAAGAAAATATGCTGAAATATTCTGCCGAGATGTTTAAAATGATAAATTTTGCAGGTTTTTTCTTATTATATTAGGTAATTCCGCCAATATTGACTAATTTTGCACCTCAATTTGATTAATAATTTAAAAACACTATAAACATTAAAAGATGAAAATTTCATTTGAAAATCCCGACAAAGTCAACGGACTGCTGACTTTGACAGTCGAAGAGGCTGACTACAAAGAGAATGTCGAGAAGACACTGAAGAACTACCGCAAGAAGGCTAACGTGCCCGGATTCCGTCCCGGCATGGCACCAATGGGCATGATAAAAAGACAGTTCGGAACAACCGTAAAGGTTGACGAAATCAATAAACTGCTGGGCGATCAGATTTATAAATATGTAAAAGACAACAACATCCAAATGTTGGGCGAGCCGCTGCCTTCAGACAAGCAGGAGCCGGTAGACATGGAGAAAGAAGCTCCCTATACATTTATGTTCGATATAGCTGTTGCTCCTGAGTTCAAGGCTGAACTGACAGGCGACGACACAATAGACTATTACACAATAACTGTTGACGACAAGATTGTTGACCAGCAGATTGATATGTTCGCATCTCGTGCAGGCCACTACGACAAAGTAGAGGACTATCAGGCTAACGACATGCTGAAGGGCGACATCCGCGAGCTTGACGAGAACGGCAACACTAAAGAAGGCGGCATAACTGTTGAGGGCGCTGTGCTTATGCCTGAATATATTAAGGTGGAAGATCAGAAGAAACTCTTTGACGGAGCCAAGCTGGGTGACGTTATCACATTCAACCCGAAGAAGGCTTATCCGGAGAGTGATGTAGAGGTTGCTTCTCTGCTGAAACTGAAGAAAGAAGATGTAGCCGACCTGACAGCCGACTTCAGCTATCAGATAACAGAAATCTCTCGTTATGTGAAGGCAGAAGTAAATCAGGAGCTTTTTGACCAGGTTTACGGCAAAGACGTAATCAAGGACGAGAAAGACTTCCGCGAGAAGATAGCAGAGGGACTCAAGGCTCAGTTTGCCGTTGACTCTGACTTCAAGTTCATCCAGGATGTACGCAAGTATCTTGAGAACAAGGTTGGCGCGCTGACATATCCTGACGCACTGCTGAAGCGCATCATGCTCAACAACAACAAGGACAAGGGCGAGGAGTTTGTTGAGAAGAACTACGAGCAGAGCATCAAGGAGCTTACATGGCACCTTATCAAGGAGCAGCTCGTTAAGGCTAACGGTGTTAAGATTGAAGACGCCGACATCGAAGATACAGCCAAGGAGGCCGCTAAGGCACAGTTTGCTCAGTATGGCATGAACAACATACCTGAGGAGTATATCGAGAATTATGCAAAGGATATGCTGAAAAAGAAAGAGTATATAGATTCTTTCGTTGACCGCAGCATTGACCGCAAACTGACAGAAATTCTCAAGAACGTAGTAAAGCTCGAAAACAAGACAGCTACACTTGAGGAATTCAACAAAATGATGCAGGCAGAATAATTAATTTTTTTATAAAAAACTTCCGCATGTTAGGAGGTTATCGACTTTTTTTATTATCTTTGTTCCTAAGAACAGATAGAAAGGGTCGGTAACCTCCTTTCTTTCTAAGAAAAAAGAACAATAATAAATTATGAACGATTTTAGAAAATACGCTACCGGACATCTTGGCATGAGCGGTATGGTCTTTGATGACGTAATGAAAGCTCAGGCTCAGTATCTGAACCCTTACATTCTGGAAGAGCGTCAGCTCAACGTAACCCAGATGGACGTGTTCTCACGTCTTATGATGGACCGCATCATATTCCTCGGAACACAGATTGACGACTACACGGCCAACACGCTGCAGGCTCAGTTGCTTTATCTTGACTCTACTGATCCGGGCAAAGACATATCTATATATATAAACAGCCCTGGCGGAAGTGTGACAGCCGGACTCGGAATATATGACACAATGCAGTTTATCTCAAGCGATGTGGCCACCATTTGTACCGGTATGGCTGCGTCGATGGCAGCCGTGCTGCTCGTTGCCGGAACAGAAGGCAAGCGTGCGGCCCTTACCCACAGCCGCGTGATGATACCCCAGCCGCTCGGAGGCGTGCAGGGACAGGCTTCGGATATAGAGATTGAGGCCAAGGAGATAATGAAATTCAAGAAAGAGCTCTATACAATAATTTCAAACCACTCGCACACTCCTTATGAGAAGGTGTGGAAAGACTCTGACCGCAACTATTGGATGACGGCAGAAGAGGCTAAGGAGTATGGCATGATAGACGAGGTGATGGCGCGCAAGACAACTAAGTCTGCCGAGAAACCGTCGGAAGAGCCTACGGCCGGAAGTGAGGAGAAATAACACAAGACTGTCAGGACTGACAAACAAACGGAGCTTATAACAAAACTAATAAATATATAGTATAATCTGATGAATAAAGTTTGTAGCTTTTGCGGACGCAGCGAGAAAGACGTCAAACTGCTCATAACAGGTGTTGACGGATATATATGCGAGAGCTGTGCTGTGCAGGCTTACGAGATTGTAAAGTCGACAGGACTGCTCGATGATGACAAGCAAAAGCAGAATTCTAAGTTTAAGATAAAAAAGGTGCCGAAGCCGCGCGAGATAAAGAAATATCTTGACCAGTATGTCATCGGTCAGGACGACGCCAAGCGCTGTCTGGCTGTGTCGGTGTATAACCATTACAAGAGGCTTCAGCAACCCGAAGACGACAACGGTGTAGAAATAGAAAAAAGCAATATAATTATGGTGGGAAGCACCGGAACGGGTAAAACCCTCATGGCGCGCACCATAGCAAAACTGCTCGACGTTCCGTTCACTATTGTAGACGCCACGGTGTTCACTGAGGCCGGATATGTGGGCGAGGATGTGGAGAGCATTTTGAGCCGGTTGCTCCAGGTGGCCGACTATGACGTTGAGGCCGCTCAGCGCGGAATAGTGTTTATCGATGAGATAGACAAAATTGCACGCAAGAGCGACAATCCTTCAATAACACGCGACGTCAGTGGCGAGGGCGTTCAGCAGGGACTGCTCAAGCTCCTTGAAGGCTCTATTGTCAACGTGCCGCCACAGGGCGGACGCAAGCATCCCGACCAGGAGTATATCCATGTTGACACCAAGAACATTCTGTTTATCTGCGGCGGTGCCTTCGACGGCATTGAGCGCAAGATAGCCCAGAGACTCAACACACATGTTGTGGGATATAACTCGGTGCAGAATGTGCGTAACATAGACAAGAATGACCTGATGAAGTATATTCTTCCGCAAGACCTCAAGTCGTTTGGACTTATACCTGAGATTATCGGGCGTCTGCCGGTGCTTACATATCTTAATCCGTTAGACCGTAAGGCGCTGAGGTCTATACTTGTAGAACCTAAGAACTCTATCATCAAGCAGTATGTCAAACTGTTTGAGATGGACGGCATAGAACTTTCGTTCACAGAAGATGCGCTCGACTTTATTGTCGACAAGGCTATGGAATACAAGCTCGGCGCGCGCGGACTGCGCTCTATTGTTGAGAGCGTTATGATGGATGCAATGTTTGAAATACCGTCAAAGCGTGTGAAAACCTTTGAAGTTACTCTCGACTATGCACGCCAGCAGCTTGAAAAGGCACACTTCAACAAACTTGAAAGTGCCTGATTGCTGCGTGGCTTTCAGTTAATAATAACATAAAACCATGGAACTCTGCTTACTAACTATATGAATAAGGAAGTAAATCTTACAGAAAAGCTGAAACAGTATTTCGGCTTTGATAAGTTTAAAGGTGACCAGGAAGCCATTATCCGCAACTTGCTCGATGGCAAGAACACATTCGTGTTGATGCCTACGGGAGGCGGCAAGTCGTTATGTTATCAGTTGCCGTCGCTCATAATGGACGGCACGGCGATAGTTATTTCGCCTCTCATAGCCCTGATGAAAAACCAGGTGGACGTAATCAACGGCATGAGCGAAAGCGACGGCGTGGCCCATTATCTCAACTCTTCTCTTAACAAGTCGGCAATCGACCATGTCAAGAGTGATATACTGGCAGGCAAGACAAAATTGCTCTATGTTGCGCCCGAATCGCTCACCAAGGAGGATAATGTTGATTTCCTGAAGACGATAAAGATTTCTTTCTATGCCATCGATGAGGCTCACTGTATATCTGAGTGGGGACATGACTTCCGTCCGGAGTATCGCCGCATACGGCCTATCATCAATGAGATAGGCAATGCGCCGGTGATAGCTTTGACCGCCACTGCCACAGATAAGGTGAGGACTGATATAAAGAAGAGTCTGGGTATATTGGACGCAACTGAGTTTAAGAGTTCATTCAACCGTCCCAACCTTTATTATGAAGTAAGACATAAGACAAAAGACATCGACAAGCAGATAGTAAAGTTCATTAAGCAGAATCCTGGAAAGAGCGGCATCATATATTGTCTGTCGCGCAAAAAGGTTGAGGAGCTTGCGGCTGTGCTGCAGGCCAACGACATCAAGGCGGCTGCATATCATGCCGGTCTTGACTCGTCTACCCGCTCGGCCACACAGGACGATTTCCTCATGGAGCGTCTTGATGTCATTGTTGCCACGATAGCTTTCGGTATGGGCATCGACAAGCCAGACGTTCGCTTCGTAATCCATTATGACATACCGAAGAGCCTTGAAGGCTATTATCAGGAAACCGGACGTGCCGGACGCGACGGTGGCGAAGGAAAGTGTATAGCGTTCTATTCATACAAAGACCTCAGAAAACTCGAGAAGTTTATGGAGGGCAAGCCTGTTGCCGAGCAGGACATCGGCCGCCAGCTGCTTCAGGAAACCGCCGCTTATGCCGAGTCGTCTGTGTGCCGAAGAAAGATGCTCCTGCATTATTTCGGTGAGGTGTATGATAAGGACAACTGCGGCAACTGCGACAACTGTCTGCATCCAAAGACAAAGATTGAGGCCAAGGATGCTCTGCTGGTTGTGCTGCATGCCATTGCTGCTATAAAGGAAGATTTCAGAACAGACTATGTTATAGACTTTATTGAGGGCAAAGACAATAACGATATCGTGGCTCATAAACACGACAAACTTGAAGAGTTCGGTTCGGGCGAGGATATGGACGAAAAACTGTGGAATCCGGTTATACGTCAAGCCCTCATTGCCGGTTATATAAAGAAGGATGTTGAAAACTATGGCATACTGAAACTTACTGCTGCCGGTAAAAGATTTATGAAGAATCCTGAGTCGTTCATGATTGTCAAGGACAATGAGTTTAATGACGATGAGGACGAGGAAGTTCACGACGGAGCGGGAGCGGCTCTCGACCCGACGCTGTATGCCATGCTGAAAGACTTGCGAAAGAAGGTGAGCCAGAAACATCAGTTGCCGCCTTATGTGATATTCCAGGATGTGTCGCTTGAGCAGATGGCTACTGTTTATCCTATAACTTTGGAGGAACTGCAAAATATTCAGGGCGTAGGTGCAGGCAAGGCCCGCCGCTATGGCAAGGAGTTTGTTGAACTGATAAAGAAACACTGCGAGGAGAATGACATTGAGAGACCTGAAGACCTGCGTGTACGCACGGTTGCAAAGAAATCGGTGCTTAAGGTTAAGATTATACAGAGCATTGACCGTCAGGTGGCACTTGACGACATAGCCGACGCTCAGGGTATAGATTTTGAGGATTTGCTCGATGAGATTGAAGCTATAGTTTACAGCGGAACTAAGATAAACATCGACTATTTCCTTGAGGACGTTATGGATGACGACCATGTTGACGACATCTATGAGTATTTTAAGGAGAGCGAGACCGACGACCTTGAAACTGCAATGGATGAACTTGGCGATGACTATAGTGAGGATGAAATACGCCTGGTAAGGATAAAGTTTATATCGGATATGGGTAACTGATGTCCGTTGTTACTAGGTAGGATTTATATACGTGCCTTTATGCAGAATCTTATTTCTGCCAGTGAATGGCATTTTTTAGAGATGTGAACTTCTGAAACACAGATGTTCACATCTCTTCTTTTATATTGCCGGCGTATAGTACGCAATGTTGATGACCTTAGCTTCAACTGCTTGGTAATAAGACTATTATTTGCGTGTGGCAGTAAGATGTTTCGCCGCCTGTCTGTTGTGATATTCTTGTCGTGTTGTTTTTATGCTTCAGCTTGTTGCCGAATGTGCACTACGCACTGCGTTAAATAGCATTAATTGATAAATAAAATGGCTGCACAGGCTAATAATATGGAATTTTTTTGCTAAATTTGCACGCAATAAATTTCTAAATAAATATATGTCATCATTTGTTGCAGATAAAATTGTGATGGACGGTCTGACTTTTGACGACGTCCTTTTAATCCCAGCTTATTCAGAAGTACTGCCAAAAACGGTAGAGTTGAAAACCCAGTTCTCGCGCAACATCAGCTTGAACGTGCCTTTTGTTACGGCCGCAATGGACACCGTAACCGAGTCGGCCATGGCCATAGCCATTGCCCGTGAAGGCGGTATCGGCGTTATCCACAAAAATATGTCGATAGAAGAGCAGGCACGTCAGGTGGCAATCGTTAAGCGTGCCGAGAACGGAATGATTTACGACCCCGTTACAATTCGCCGCGGTTCAACTGTTAGAGAGGCATTGGCCATCATGGCTGAGTATCATATTGGCGGTATACCTGTTGTAGATGACGAAAACCATCTGGTGGGCATCGTTACCAACAGAGACTTGAGATTTGAGCGCTCTCTCGACCGTAAGGTCGACGAAGTAATGACAAGCGAGAATCTCGTTACAACACACATACAGACCGATTTGACGGCTGCCGCTGCAATTCTGCAGGAAAATAAAATAGAAAAATTGCCTGTTGTTGACAACGACAACAAGCTTGTTGGACTTATTACATATAAAGACATCACTAAGGCTAAGGACAAACCTATGGCTTGTAAGGATGCCAAGGGCCGTCTGCGCGTGGCTGCAGGTGTAGGCGTTACAAAAGATACGCTTGACCGTATGCAGGCTCTCGTTGAGGCCAATGCCGACGCTATCGTTATTGATACGGCTCACGGACATTCAAAATATGTAATCGAGAAGCTTGTTGAGGCTAAGCATTCTTTCCCCGGTGTTGACATCGTAGTAGGTAATGTTGCAACAGGTGCAGCTGCTAAGATGCTTGTTGACAATGGCGCAGATGCTGTTAAGGTTGGTATCGGTCCGGGTAGTATCTGTACTACACGTGTGGTTGCCGGTGTCGGTGTTCCTCAGCTTAGTGCTGTTTATGACGTTGCTTGTGCGCTTAAGGGTACAGGTGTTCCTCTTATTGCCGATGGCGGTCTGCGCTATTCTGGCGATGTTGTCAAGGCCCTTGCTGCCGGAGGATACAGCGTTATGATTGGTTCGCTTGTAGCAGGAACAGAAGAAAGCCCTGGTGATACAATCATTTTCAACGGACGTAAGTTCAAGAGCTATCGTGGAATGGGTAGTCTTGAGGCTATGGAAAATGGTTCTAAGGACCGTTACTTCCAGGCTGACACTAAAGATGTAAAGAAACTCGTTCCGGAAGGTATTGCAGGACGTGTTCCTTATAAGGGTACACTGCAGGAGGTTATCTATCAGCTCGTCGGCGGTTTGCGCTCAGGTATGGGCTATTGCGGCGCACATGACATCACATCGCTGCATGACGCAAAGTTTGTACGAATAACAAACGCCGGAGTGCTTGAGAGTCACCCTCACGACATTGCCATAACAAGTGAGGCTCCAAACTACTCACGTCCAGAGTAATCAATGTCGATAAAAAGGTCTGCAAAGGACAGTGAAGAGTATTAGTTAAATACCGCATATAAAGAAATGAAATCTTTTAAGCTTTTTGCAGCCATGCTCCTTTGTGGGGGCATGGCTCTTGCTCAGCACGGCGATCCCGTTGTAATGAAAATCAACGGAGTGCCCGTAACACGTTCAGAGTTTGAATATTCATATAACAAAAATAACTCTGACGATGTAATAGATAAGAAAACTGTTGACGAATATGTTGATTTGTTCGTTAATTACAAACTTAAAGTAGCTGCTGCATTAGATGCAAAGTTAGATACTCTTACATCTTTTAAAAAGGAGTTTGCTATGTATCGCGACCAGCAGGTGCGTCCGGCGTTTGTAACTGACTCTGACGTTGTGGCTGAGGCCCGTCGGGTTTATGAAAGAACAAAAGAACACATCGGTGACCGAGGCTTGATAAAGCCGGCGCACATACTTATTTATGTTGAGCAGAAAGCTCCTGCTGATAAAGTGGAGAAGGCCCGTTTGCTTGCCGACTCCATTTATAATGCTATTAAGGGTGGAGCCGATTTTGCAGAGATGGCAAAGAAGTATTCGCAAGATCCGGGATCTGCCAAAAACGGAGGCGAACTGCCGTGGATTCAGCCTGGACAGACTCTGAAGGAGTTTGAAGATGCGGCTTATGCACTGAAAACCGGTGAAATGAGCAAACCTGTGCTTTCGCCTGTCGGTTATCATATTATATTAATGAAAGGCCGTAAAGCCTTTGAGCCGTTTGACACTCTGAAAGCGGATATTATTCGCTTTGTAGAAGCACGCGGTGCACGTGAGAGGATTGTCGACAAGAAATTGTCAGACATGGTGAAAGCTTCTGACGGAAAACTTACCAAGGAGGGAATTCTTGAGGATAAGGCTGAGGAAATGTCAGCAAAAGATCCCGACTTGAAAAATCTTATCAAAGAATATCACGACGGATTATTGCTCTATGAAATTAGCAACCGCATGGTGTGGGACAAGGCGGCTAAGGATGATGCCGGACTTGAGGCTTATTTCAAAAAGAACAAAAAGAAATATTATTGGGACGAACCGAGATACAAGGGTATGGTTTATCATGTCAAGCAAAAGGATGACATTGAGGCCGTGAAAAATTGTGTAAAGAACGTTCCTTTTGATGAATGGGCTGAGAAATTGCGCACAACGTTCAATAACGATTCTGTGTTGAGAATACGTGTTGAGAAGGGTATATTCAAGGAGGGCGACAATGCCTTTATCGACAAGATGGTGTTCGATAAAGATACTGTTGTCAATTCATATAAGAATTTCCCCATTGACGCTGTTTATGGAAAAATTCTGAAGCGCAAGCCTGAAAGCTACGAGGATGTTCGCGGTTTGGTTACAGCTGACTATCAGGAACAACTTGAGAAACAGTGGGTGGCTGATCTGAGAAAGAAATATCCTGTGGAAGTATATTATGATGTGTTGAAAACAGTAAATAATCATTCTAAATAAATGAGAGCTAAAAGCAAAACAGCATTATGGGCCGTTGCTTCATTGGTGTTTTTTGCCAGTGTCAGTGCACGTCCTGTGCCGGAAAGTGGTAATAATACAGACGTTGCTAAGACTGATTCGGTAGCAAAAGTTGACTCTATTGCCTCTGCCGACCCTGCAAGCGTAGTTGACGAGGTTATATGGGTAGTCGGCGATGAGCCTATATTATTGTCTGATGTCGAGATGGCTCGTATGCAGGCCGAGATGGATGGTGTTAAATGGCAAGGTGATCCAGACTGTACTATACCTGAGCAGCTGGCTGTGCAGAAACTGTTCTTGCATCAGGCTGCGATAGACAGTATTGAGGTCAGTGAGTCGGATGTCGCACAAAGTGTTGAACATCAGATTAATGCTTGGCTGCAGATGGTAGACGGCAACAAGGAGCGACTGGAAGAATATAAGCGAATGAGTCTTGCTGAGTTGCGATTGTCTTTGCATGATGACTTTAAAGACCGTCTTCTGATAGATAAAGAACGCGAGAAACTTGTTGAGGGAATAACCGTATCACCGGCAGATGTCCGTAATTATTTCAGTAAATTGCCGGAAGACAGTATTCCTATGGTTCCGACTGAAGTTGAGGTGCAAATTATTACACGCACGCCTAAGGTAGAGCAGACTGAGATAGACCGTATAAAGAATGAACTTCGCAATTATACTGATATGGTTACTAATGGCGAGACGTCATTTACGGCCTTGGCAAAACTTTATTCAGAAGATCCTGGAACTGCCCGTATGGGAGGAGAATTTCCTGACTACGTAGGTCGTGGAATGCTTGACCCGGCTTTTGCAAGTGTCGCATTCAATCTTACTGATCCTAAGAAAATATCAAAGATAGTTGAAACCGACTTTGGTTATCATATAATTCAGTTGATAGACAAGCGTGGCGACAAAATAAAGGTAAGACACATATTGCTGAGACCTAAAATTACTCAGGAAGCAATAAAGACAGCTTCATTACAGCTCGACTCAATAGCAAATGAAATTCGTGCTGGTAAGTTCACATTCGAACAGGCTGCCTCTTTCCTTTCAGATGATAAGGATACGCGAAATAATAACGGACTTATGGCAAATACGACAGAAACCGGACGTACAAGTAAGTTCCAGTTGCGTAACCTTCCGTCTGAGATTGCGCGTGTTGTTGACACAATGAAGGTTGGTGAGGTGTCTGCTCCGTTTGAGATGATTAACGAGAAAAACGGAAAGCAAGTTTGTGTTATTGCAAAGCTTAAGAGTCGTGTTGAAATGCACAGAGCTACGATAACAGAGGACTTCCAGACAATGAAAAATATTGTGTTGGCTAAGAGAAAGGAAGATTTTATCAAGGATTGGATAAAAGAAAAAATTAAGAAAACCTATATAAGGATAAACGATCGTTATAAAAATTGTAACTTTGAATATCAAGGTTGGGTTAAATGACAACAAACAATAGAATAAAAGTCTTATTCAGCGGGCATAGGATAATCATTATGGTTATCCTATGCCTTTTTGGGCTTAGCGTGGTGCAGTCGCGTCAGGCTAATAAGAAAAAGCGGCGCCAAAGCACCAATGAACGTATTTATCTTGTTCATGCAGATGTCGCCACTTATGATATGTTTGGCAATAATCCTACGGCTCAGGTCTTGAAAGGCCGTGTGGCTTTCAGGCATAAGGGCGCCCGTCTTTTCTGTGACAGTGCTTATCTGTATCAGGAGTCAAATTCGTTTAAGGCGTTTGGGCATGTTAAGATGTATCAGGGCGACACCCTCTCGCTGTTCAGTGATTATGCTTATTATGACGGTAACGACCAAATGGCAGAGGCACGCCATAACGTTGTGCTGAAGCATAGAGGTACAACACTTTATACGGACAGTCTTAACTATGACCGCCTTTATGGAATTGGATATTTCTTTGAAGGTGGTAAGATGGTTGACAAGAAAAATGTTTTGGTGTCAGATTGGGGTGAATATGACACGGAAACACGTGATGCAGTGTTCAACTATAATGTAAATTTGAAAAATCCAAAGTTTGTCCTTACTACGGATACTTTACACTATGACACAAAAACGTCTATGGCCCACATCGTAGGACCATCTAAAATAACATCCGGAAAGAGTGTGATATATACTTCACAGGGATATTATGACACCAATAAAGAGAAGGCTCGCTTATATGGACGGTCTAAATTGACAAACAACGGAAAGGAAATGACAGGTGACAGCTTGTTCTATAACGAGAAAACAGGCATAAGTCAAGGATTTCATAATGTTGTCTATAAGGATACGGTGAACAAGAATCAGCTTAACAGCAATTATTTTTGGTATAATGAGAAAACAGGCTTTGCCTTTGCTACCGACAGTGCTGTGATGATGGACTTCTCGCAGAAAGATACATTATATGTCCATTCTGACACAATGAAAGTCTATACCTTTAATATAAACACTGATTCAGTTTATCGTGTGGCTCATTGTTATAATAGGGTAAGAGCTTTCAGAACTGATGTTCAGGCAGTGTGCGATTCATTGATTTACAATACGAAGGATTCATGTCTTATAATGTATAAGGACCCTATAACTTGGAACGCTAACCGTCAGCTCTTGGGCGAAGTGATAGAAGTGTTTATGAAAGATTCTACGATAAATAGGGCGCATGTTATAAATCAGGCTCTTTCTATCGAGCAGTTGGAAGACAGTTTGCATTTTAATCAAATATCGTCTCGGGAGATGTTCGGATATTTCGATAAGGGAGAAATACGCAAGACAGAGGCTATTGGAAATGTTCTTGCTGTGTATTATCTGCAAGATGACAAGGACAGCTCGCTGACAAACATGGTTTATATAGAAACAGATACGATGCGTATGTTTATGCGTAACAGACAACTTGAAACTCTGTGGACATGCAAGAGTCAGAATGTGATGTATCCTGTTACGCAGACTCCTGTGGATAAGTCGAAACTTCCATCGTTTGCTTGGTTTGATTATATACGGCCTGTTGATAAAGATGATATATTTAGATGGCGAGGGAAAAAGAGCGGTACAGAGTTGAAGAATATTCCACGCCGTTCGGCTCCTTTACAGCATATCAGTTCAGGGACTGTCGTTTCTGTAGAAAGTGACTTGCAGCCGGCTGATGGTGTTAAGGCTTCCACGGCTGACGTTCAGTCTAAAGCAGAAATGTCAGTTGGCACTAAGAGCGGTAGTTCGGGAGGAGCTAATACCAATTCGCCTAAAACGTCAAAAGATAAAGATGCTTCTTCAGATAAAGCATCAACAGTAGCTGTTGCTGACAAGACCGAGAGCCATAATACTGGTGAATCCGGTACAGCTGTTGATGATAATAAGAACAAGTAAGTTTATGGGATTGTTTAAGCAGAGCCGGCCACGTGGCTTTCATCATGAATTTATGTTTGTCGATAAACGTAAAGATGTGTTGAGAGATATAGAGGAGCGTGCCCAAAATAGTATCGGCATTAAGCAAAAAAAAGATTTGTCAAGCCGTGAAGATCGTATAAGGGGTGCATTTCTTAATGCCACTAAATATACTAGGCGCCGTAATGAGCGCCGTATGTCTGGTGGTTTTATTCTTAGTACGGGCATTATTCTGCTTCTGATTATTTTGCTCGTTGTTATTTGGAAGTTTTTGCTTTATATATAAATAGGTGAAAAATTATGAGTGACATAATACAGCTTTTACCTGATTCGGTGGCAAATCAGATTGCTGCCGGTGAGGTTATACAGCGTCCGGCGTCAGTTATAAAGGAACTTGTTGAAAACTCTGTAGATGCCGGTGCGGACATAATAAATGTGCTTGTTACAGACGCAGGACGTACTTCAATACAGGTTATTGATAACGGTAAAGGTATGTCTGAGACAGATGCACGTCTGTCGTTTGAACGCCATGCCACATCTAAAATACGTCAAGCAAGCGATTTGTTCTCTCTTCACACCATGGGATTCCGTGGCGAGGCCTTGGCTTCTATTGCTGCAGTTGCGCAGGTCGAGTTGAAGACACGTACTAAGGATGATGAACTTGGTACCAGAATCTCAATTTCTGGTTCTAAAATCACGGCGCAGGAACCTGTATCATGTTCGGTAGGAAGTAATTTCATGGTGAACAACATATTCTTTAATGTTCCTGCCCGTAGAAAATTCCTTAAATCAAATTCAACAGAACTTAATAATATTCTTACGGCTTTTGAACGTATAGCACTTGTTTATCCACAAATAAACTTTACGTTTCATAGTAATGGCGTGGAGATGTTCAACCTTCGAAAGGGAAGTTTGAGACAACGTATTGTTGATGTATTTGGGAAAAAACTCAATCACGACATTCTGCCTGTAAATGTTGAGACAACGGTATGTAATATTTCTGGCTTTGTAGGAAAGCCGGAGGCTGCACGCAAAAAGTGTTCACACCAATATTTCTTTGTTAACGGGCGATATATGAAACATCCTTATTTTCATAAAGCTGTCTTGACAGCTTTCGACCGTCTTATACCTATTGGAGAACAGGTGCCATATTTTATCTATTTTGAGGTGAATCCTGAAGATATTGATGTAAACATTCATCCGACCAAAACAGAGATAAAGTTTGAGAACGAACAGACTATATGGCAGATTCTTATGGCTGCTGTTAAAGATTCACTCGGGCGTTTTAATGACGTGCCGTCGATCGACTTTGACACAGAGGGTAGACCTGACATTCCTGTATTTGATCCTTCCTTTAACAATTCGTCAGCTCCAAAACTTGATTTCAATCCAGAATATAATCCTTTTAAGGAAACATCTGTTAGTAATGTGCCGCCTGTAAATCATAAGCCGGTGCCTGATTCCTGGGAGACTCTTTATCAGGGGGTTGGTGGCAATGACGAACAGGGGCTGTTCCCTCAGAGTGACGTCAACGATAAAGAAGACGGCACGATAATCATAGGCAGCGGGAGCGTCATAGATGAAAAATCGCCGGCTCATTATCAATATAAAGGTAAATATATCATGACAGCCGTAAAGTCTGGATTGATGATAATTGATCAGTATCGTGCTCATGCGCGTATTCTTTATGAACGTTACATGGCTCAGATAAATGGTAAGGGCGGCAATTCACAGCAGATGCTGTTTCCTGAGATGATACAGTTTTCGCCTTCAGAAACAGTTATACTTGAAAAGATAAACGATGAAATATCAGGTATAGGTTTCGAACTTACACCGCTTGGTGGTGGAAGCTATTCGATAAATGGTGTTCCTGCCGGGCTTGAAGATGTCAACTATGTAAAATTGTTGAAGGATATTGTAGATGATTTTGCAGAAACAGGTATCGGTCCTTCCGATAGTATAAAAAGCACTCTAGCTATACATTTGGCAAAGAGTGCAGCTATTCCTTATGGACAGGTGCTTGATAATGCTGAAATGGAAAATATTGTAAACGAACTATTTACATGTTCTAATGTAAATTATACTCCAAATGGTAAGCCCATAATAGGAATACTTAAGCAGAATGATATAGATGGCTTGTTTAGTTAATGTATTTAATAATTGTTTATATTCTTTTATGAAATACTGAAAATAAAATTACAAAAAACGTGTTTAATTGAAAAATATTACTATCTTTGCACTTGTAGATTTGTATAGAGTGTAAATGATATTTTGTATATTTTATTGATTGTTTAATATTAAGAGTTATGAAAAAATTATTAATTGCATTGCTTTTTGCAGGTGTTTCTGTAGCTTCAATGGCTCAGGACACTGACGCTACTGAAAAGTATAGCGTCGCGACTAATTCATTCTGGAGCAACTGGTTTATCCAGGCTGGTGTAGAATGGAACGCATGGTATGGTAATTATGAGGATGGAAAAGGATGGTCAAAGAGTCCTTTTAAGAAATTCCGCTCTAATCCTGGCGCTTCTTTGGCTATAGGTAAGTGGTTTACTCCAGGTCTCGGTCTCCGCACAAAACTGCAGGGTATTTGGGGTAAGGCTGTGTTCAGTGATCAGAACAAAGGCAACGGAAACAAATATTGGATTTTGAACGAGCAGGTATTGTTCAATCTCAGCAATATGTTCTGTGGCTATAATCCTGACCGTGTATGGAATTTCATTCCTTTTGCAGGTGCTGGAATAGGCCGTTCTTGCACATATAATAAGTATGCAATGGGTTGGTCTCTCGGTATTTTGAATGAGTTTTGGGTAAGCAGAAAGGTTGCAATCAACTTTGAAATCGGATGGAATCGTATGGAGAGCGATATCTGCAATATGCCGGCAAATGTAGGTAGCGGATTTATAATGAGCCACCCGAACAATGTTTATGCAGAAGTTGGTATCACCTACAATGTAGGTAAGGGCACATGGAACAAAGTTCCTGATGTAGATGCTATTAAGGCACTTTCACAGTCACAGCTTGATGCTCTCAATGCACAGCTCGCTGATGAGAAGGCAGAGAACAGCCGTCTGAAGAACGAACTTGCAAATAGATCTACAGCTTCTACAAAGGTTGAGAAAGAATATGTAACTAATCCCGTTTCTGTATTCTTCAATATCAACAAGTCTACTATCGCTTCAAGAAAAGACCTTGTTAACGTGAAGAGCCTTGCGGAGTATTCTAAGGATAACGATGCTAAGTTGGTTGTTACAGGTTATGCCGACAATGCTACAGGTCCTGCTGAATATAATCATGCATTGTCACAGAAACGTGCAGAAAGAGTTGCAGACGAACTTGTTAAGATGGGTGTAAAGAAAGAAAACATCCAGATTGTTGCAAAGGGCGGAGTAGACACACTTGTTCCTCCTTCATACAACCGTCGTGCTACTGTTGAAATTGCAAAGTAAAACATGCCTTATAGGCTGAAGAATATGAATGCCCCGGACGTTCCGGGGCATTTTTTTATCTTTTTTTGAAAAAATGTTTTGAAAAATTTGGTGAATTAAAAAAAACGCCGTATCTTTGCACTCGCTTACAAGAACAAGGGCGTTTAGCTCAGCTGGTTTAGAGCATCTGCCTTACAAGCAGAGGGTCGGCGGTTCGAATCCGTCAACGCCCACTAGAAAAAGTCAGACTTCAAGTCTGACTTTTTTGTGTTATATGCGCTAAGCCTTTAACGGGACAATGGAAATAAAGGGCTCACCTGAAAATGGGAGAGCCTTTTTTTATTATCATGTTTTTTGCAATTTTAGCGGTACCGGCTTTGAATGATAATTATTTTTTTGTTGTGTGTGGATATTTTGTTTCCTATAAGGTTGTTGTTTCATGATTTATTTGTATGTTTGTAGCATGGCATTAATACGTTGCGGTGTGTTGCCTTTTTTTAAAATATATAACCTTAAAATGTAATTACAATGTTGGCAAAACAATTATCTGTTTTTCTTGAAAACAAATCTGGACAGCTCACAGAAGTTACTGACGTTCTTGGGCGGGCTGGCATAAATCTTTCGGCAATGAGTATTGCCGATAATTCTGATTTTGGTATATTGCGGTGCATCGTGTCTGATCCGGAGCTTGCCTTGAAAGTTCTGAAAGAAGCAAATTATGCGGTTAAAATTACTGAGGTGATAGGGTTCGTGTGTCCGAATACAAGTGGCTCTCTGGCCAAAATATTGAAGTATTTGTCTGGTAATGGCGTCTTTATTGAATATATGTATTCTTTTTCCAGCGGCGATGTTGCTCATGTCGTAGTACGTCCTACCGACCTTGAGAGTTGTGAAAAGATACTTTCTGAGTATAACGTTGACGTTATGTCGGAACGGGATTTGTATAAACTTTGATGTCTGTGTTCGGCTTCGTTGGGCATCTGCCTGTTTTTATTGCCTTTTTTGCAGATAGGTTTGTGTAATGCGTAAAAAAGTTTTGCGTGTGCTTTTATCTGTCTGATACCTTGTTTTTGTTGTTCTCGGCATTGATTTTTGATAAAATGTACCTTCTTTAGCTGTTTTTTTAAGAAAAAATGAAAAAAGTTGTCTGAAAATTTGGAGGAAAGAAAAAAACACTATATCTTTGCACTCGCTTACAAGAACAAGGGCGTTTAGCTCAGCTGGTTTAGAGCATCTGCCTTACAAGCAGAGGGTCGGCGGTTCGAATCCGTCAACGCCCACGAAAATCCGATAATGCTTTTTCATTATCGGATTTTTTTATGTCATATATAATACTAACTTTCCATAATATCATTAATACAGGCTTCTGATTAATAAAAAAGCAATTTAGAACAAACTTTTATATAGCATAAGTGCATTAAATCGATTTTAATTATTAATTTTGCAACCGTTAATACGTATTAGTTATGAATCTTGATTTACTTACAGCCATCTCTCCGATAGATGGCCGATACAGAGGCAAAACCGAACGGCTTGCTGATTATTTTTCAGAGTATGCTCTCATACGTTATCGTATACGTGTTGAGATTGAGTATTTCATTGCGCTGTGTGAACTTCCGCTTCCTCAGTTAAAAGATTTTGACCACTCGCTGTTCGAGCGTCTGCGCGATATTTATCGCAAGTTTGATGAAGCCGGTGCGGCTCGTGTCAAAGAAATTGAAGGCATCACGAATCACGACGTTAAGGCCGTGGAATATTACATAAAGGAACAGTTTGATGCTATTGGCGGACTTGAATCGTTCAAGGAGTTTATCCATTTCGGACTTACATCACAGGATATAAATAATACATCAGTGCCGCTTTCGCTCAAAGAAGCATTGGCTGATGTTGTTATTCCTCAGTTTGAAGAGCTTATAAAGCAGCTTACCGACTATGCCGAGGAATGGAAAGACGTTCCGATGTTGGCAAAGACTCACGGACAGCCTGCTTCACCTACACGTCTGGGCAAAGAAGTTATGGTGTTCGCTTATCGTCTGCAAATTCAGCTCGAGTCTCTGCGTAAATGTGAGATTACTGCCAAGTTTGGTGGTGCCACGGGTAATTTTAACGCTCATCACGTAGCATATCCGAAATATGACTGGAAAGATTTCGGCAATAAGTTCGTAAGCGAAAAACTCGGACTCGTTCGCGAGCAGTGGACAACACAGATCAGTAATTATGACTGTCTTGGAGCTGTGCTAGATGCAGTAAGACGAATTAATACTATAATCATCGATCTTGACCGAGATTTCTGGATGTATATCTCTATGGAATACTTCAAGCAGAAGATTAAGGCCGGTGAGGTTGGCTCAAGTGCAATGCCACACAAAGTTAATCCGATTGACTTTGAAAATAGTGAAGGCAATCTCGGCATGGCTAATGCCGTACTGCAGTTCCTTGCACAGAAACTGCCCGTTAGCCGTCTGCAGCGCGACCTGACTGATTCTACCGTGTTGCGTAATATAGGCGTTCCGTTGGGACATACCGTAATTGCAATACAGAGTACGCTTAAGGGACTGCGCAAGCTGATTCTTAACGAAAAGAAAATCAGTGCAGATCTCGACAACACATGGGCTGTTGTGGCTGAGGCCATTCAGACTATACTGCGCCGTGAGGCCTATCCGCATCCGTATGAAGCCCTGAAGGCTCTTACGCGTACAAACCAGAAAATGACAGAAGAAACAATTCATCAATTTATAAGTGAACTCAATGTGAGCGATGAGATAAAGGCCGAACTGATGGCCATCACACCGCACAATTATACAGGAATTTAATTTATAGGGTTTAGTCTGCGGCTTCAGTATTGAGTACCGGCCGCAGAGATGCCTGCCTGTTTTTGAATGTCTTAGTTGATGTAGTAAAAAGATAAATCTTGTAACTTTTAATAATTTAATTATTAACCGCCGTGAGGCTTTAATTGAAAATAATATGGCAGAAGAATTAGAAAACAAGAAAGAAGGTACGTTTACCGGACAGAATGATGTAAGCCGTGATGGCTACAAACCGGCTGAAAACACAAACTACCGTAATGGAGACAGACCGATGCGTCCGCGCATCAGAGTACAGCGTGCATATTCGTCAAGTAGAAATTACAATAACGATTCTGCAGGATTCCGTCCTGAAGGATTCGGCGCAGCACTCCAGTCTGACGGAGGACAGCAGCGCTCTTATCGTCCGCGCTATAATGGCGGACAGCAGGGTGGTTATCAGTCTCGCCAGGGCGGCTATCAGTCGCAGCAGCGTCAGGGCGGCTATCGCTCTCGTTACAACAATGATTCAGACGGCAACTATCAGCCGCGTCAGAATCAGTATGGCCAGCGTCAAGGCTCACCCTATCGTCAGAATTATAATTCTGGTATGGACAACGGCTATCAGCCTCGTCAGTCGTCAGGTTATCGTCCACGTTACAATAACGGCGGTGATGGCGGCTATCAGCCACGTCAGAACTCATATCAGCGCGGCAACAATTATCAGCGCGGAGGTTACGGACCGCAGCGCCAGTCATCATACCAGCAGCGCGGAGGCTACCGTCAGCGTACTCCCGACTATGATCCGAATGCTAAATACAGCATGAAGAAGCGTATTGAGTATAAAGAGAACAACATAGACCCGACAGTGCCGGTAAGACTTAACAAGTTTCTTGCCAATGCTGGAATATGCAGCCGCCGTGAGGCAGACGAATTTATACAGGCAGGTGTGGTTAGCGTAAACGGTAAAGTTGTTACAGAACTCGGAACAAAGGTTCTGCGTACTGATGACATCAGATTCCATGACCAGAAGGTTTCAATGGAAAAGAAGGTTTACGTTCTTCTTAACAAGCCGAAAGACTGCGTAACCACAAGCGATGACCCGCAGCAGCGCAAGACAGTGATGGATCTTGTAAAGAACGCTTGCCCGGAGCGCATTTATCCTGTAGGACGTCTTGACAGAAACACAACAGGTGTTCTTCTGCTTACTAACGACGGCGATTTGGCCAGCAAGCTCACACATCCTAAATTCCTTAAGAAAAAGATTTATCATGTGTTCCTCGACAAGAAGGTTACTGCCCACGACATGCAGCAGATTGCTACAGGCATAACTCTTGAGGACGGTGAGGTGCATGCTGATGCAATAGAATATGCCAGCGCAACAGACAAGAGTCAGGTGGGCATAGAGATTCACAGTGGAAAGAACCGTATCGTGCGCCGTATCTTCGAGAGCCTCGGCTACAGAGTGGTTAAGCTCGACCGTGTTCAGTTCGCAGGATTGACAAAGAAGAATTTGCGTCGTGGCGACTGGCGTTTCCTTACCGAGAAAGAGGTAGATATGCTGCGCATGGGCGCTTTTGAATAATATAACAACAATTTGAATTAAAGGCTGAAGCTTTTTAGACGAAAGAAATATTGGTGCTGGCCATATATGTCCGTCAGGGCATATCTTATGCGAGTGCAGGAGTGGCCGACACCGGATTTCTGTCAAAATTAATAATAACAATGGAGAATATCAAGAGAACAAAAGTCGTAGACGTGCTTCAGCGCACAGATTTCGGCGCTGTTGTAAACGTGAAAGGATGGGTGCGTACCCACCGTAGCAGCAAGTCGGTTGACTTTATTGCTCTGAACGACGGTTCAACAATAAAGAACGTGCAGATAGTTGTCGATCCGGCAAAGTTTGATGAAAACATGCTGAAACAGATAACCACAGGTTCGTGCATCAATGTAAATGGCGAACTGGTTGAGAGCCAGGGAGCAGGACAGACTGTTGAATTGCAGTGCCGTGAGCTGGAGATTTATGGTCTTTGCGGCAGTGATTATCCTATGCAGAAAAAAGGTCAGAGCTTTGAGTACATGCGTCAGTATGCTCATCTGCGCCTTCGCACCAATACATTTGGAGCCGTTATGCGCATACGCCACAATATGGCCATTGCCATTCACAAATATTTCCACGAGCACGGATTCTTCTATTTCCACACACCTCTTATCACAGCCAGCGACTGTGAGGGCGCAGGACAGATGTTCCAGGTAACCACCAAGAACCTTTATGACCTGAAGAAGGACAAGGACGGAAAGATTATCTACGACGATGATTTCTTCGGCAAGCAGACTTCACTTACCGTTAGCGGACAGCTTGAAGGCGAGCTGGGAGCAACTGCTCTCGGAGCCATTTATACTTTCGGACCAACATTCCGTGCTGAAAATTCTAACACTCCGCGCCACCTTGCAGAGTTCTGGATGATTGAGCCTGAAGTTGCTTTCCTCGACCTTGAAGGACTCATGGACCTTGAGGAAGACTTCATCAAATATTGTGTTCAGTGGGCTTTGGACAACTGCCAGGACGACCTTGAGTTCCTCAACAAGATGATCGACAAGACTCTCATTGAGCGTCTGAAGTCGGTTGTAAGCGGCTCATTTGTACGTCTTGAGTACACCGAAGGAATAAAGATTCTTGAGGAAGCCGTTAAGAACGGTCACAAGTTTGAGTTCCCTGTAAGCTGGGGTATCGACCTGGCCAGCGAACACGAGCGCTATCTCGTTGAGCAGCACTTCAAGAAGCCTGTCATCATGACCGGATATCCTAAGGCCATAAAGGCATTCTATATGAAAATCAACGAAGACGGCAAGACCGTTCAGGGCACTGACGTGCTCTTCCCGCAGATTGGCGAGATTATCGGCGGAAGCGTGCGTGAGGAAAGCTACGACAAACTGATGGCCGAGATAAACGAGCGCAACATACCTATGAAGGATATGTGGTGGTATCTTGACACACGTAAATACGGATCATGTCCTCACGGAGGTTTCGGACTTGGTTTTGAGCGTCTTATCCTCTTCGTTACAGGCATGCAGAACATACGCGACGTGATACCTTTCCCGCGTACTCCGAAGAATGCAGAATTCTAATTGTTCTTTATAATATAAATATGGATGGGATGAACCGGCAATGCAATATTTGTCGGTTCATTTTTTTATTGCTTGTTGGGCTTAATTTCTTATGGCTAAACTGTGACCGTTTTTCCATAAATTGTTAAAATAAAGATTATTTCACTTGCCAGTTGCATTTAAATAAGTTATTAGTCGTATATTTGTCGTTCGCTCCGATATGATGTGGCATTATATCTCAAAATATAATAATGCCGGCTGAATATTCGGGTATGTATAATTATAAATATCATTTTAATTTAAATTGTTATGACTAAAGACGAACTTATGCGTAAAGCCATAGAGCTTTCTATTGATAATGTCAACAACGGCGGAGGCCCTTTCGGTGCAGTTATAGCCCGCAATGGTGAAATTGTGGCCACAGGAGTCAATCGTGTTACGGCCAACAACGACCCTACGGCCCATGCCGAGGTGAGCGCCATCAGGGCTGCTGCGGCAGCATTGGGCACATTTGACCTTAGCGACTGTGAGATATTCACATCGTGCGAGCCGTGCCCTATGTGTCTGGGTGCCATATATTGGGCAAGATTAAAGAAAGTATATTTTGCCAACAACAAGACTGATGCCAAGAATATCGGCTTTGATGACTCTTTTATATACGACGAGCTTGCCCTGCCTCGTGAGGACCGTAAGCTCACTTCAGAGGAGATGATGCGCAACGAGGCTATAAAGGCTTTTGAAATGTGGGCGCAGAAAGACGACAAGATTGAATATTAAGTATGTTTGTTCCGTCGTGCTTTTGATAGTTAAAAACAGAAATTTTTTTCAAAAACTCATCACTCGTCACATCAGCCTTTAAATTCTTTATTTACAGCATGTTATGGTGTGATGAGTTGATGCCTAAACTCATCACAGATGCCATGGTTCAGCTATGCGTGACGAGTCGTGACGTAAACTCGTCACACTGTAAAACTCTGATATTCAGTTGGTTGAGCCTTTATGTGATGAGTGATTAATTTTCAAATAAAATATATTTGCATTGTGCCTTGTTTGTAAAAGGATACCTTTTATGTTGTCGTTTGCCGTGTTTTACATCCTGAAAGGTGCCCTTTTGCAATCTGTTTTGATGCCTTTTGGGTGCTGGACTAAAATAGCGGGATTTAGAATTATTACTGTCCGATAAACAATTCGATAACCCATAAAAATTAAGGGTTGGCATCTACTATGATGTCAGCCCTTT
>ENA-ORRI01000079-ORRI01000079.1-human-gut-metagenome-genome-assembly--contig:-NODE-79-length-58060-cov-13.0888_pt1 | contig 58060 bp, 58 predicted proteins | sample MGYA00242172_ERZ509128 | MGnify/ENA primary metagenome ERZ509128 (study PRJEB26280, sample SAMEA2338623) | human gut metagenome | biome: human gut; feature: human-associated habitat; material: faeces... | reverse complement strand
CCAATCCTAACTTCTTGCTAAAGAAGTATTTATTAAGCGACCATTCTGGGCGCACTTGCGTAAATCTGTGTGGTCTTGATATTTGTGTGTCCCAAAACACGGCTCACGCTCTCAATCGGCATGCCTTTGCTGAGGGCTAATGTGCCGAATGTATGGCGGGAGCAATGGAACAGAACTCACAAAGCAGCCGTCAGCAAATAGGTAACAACAGAACGTAACCCGTTTGAAATGAGCGGTTTTTCATTATTCTGCAAAATGCCGGAAACGCAACGAAGTGCGGAATATTGCACCATTTCAGTTACCAAGCCGTTAGCCGCCTGTTACCGAAGCAAGGATAGGTAACATACGGAAAATGAAATTGTTGTGCGCCCGTGCCGATTGCGCCGATACGCACCGTTCTGCAAATCGATGGACGCTTACTCATAAGTTAATTTTGCAACAAAAACAGTAAGCGTATGAAAGTTGAAAAATTCAAGGTGCTGCTCTACCTGAAAAAGAGCGGAACGGACAAGTCGGGCAAAGCCCCGATAATGGGTCGTATCACAGTGAACCGCACGATGGCGCAGTTCGGATGCAAGCTGTCGTGCAAACCGGAGTTGTGGAACGCGAGGGAAAGCCGTCTGGACGGCAAAAGCCGCGAGGCAGTGGAAACCAATGCGAAAATAGACAAGCTGCTGCTTGCGGTCAATGCGGCGTTTGACACGCTGGTAGAGCGCGGGCAGGACTTTGACGCTACGGCGGTCAAGGACTTGTTCCAAGGCAGCATGGACACGCAGATGACCCTGCTGAGGATGACCGACCGCATCTGCGAGGACTTGAAGGCACGCATCGGCATCGACCGTGCCAAAGGCACTTATCCCGGCTATTACTACATGAGAAGGACATTGGGCGAGTTCGTCGAGTGGCAGTTCAAGACGAAGGACATCGCTTTCGGGCAGCTTACCGAACAGTTCATACACGATTACCAGAACTTCGTAATGGACGTGAAAGGATATGCCGTGGATACAGTGCGCCACTATCTCGCCATCCTGAAAAAGGTATGCCGCATCGCCTACAAGGAGGGATATGCGGAAAGATGCCATTTTGCCAATTTCACTCTGCCTCAAAAGACGGAACGGACACCGAGGGCATTGAGCCGCGAGGACTTCGAGAAGATACGCAATGTGGAGATACCCGCATGGCGCACCACGCACATCCTCGCCCGTGACCTCTTCCTGTTTGCCTGTTATACGGGTACCGCCTATGCGGATGCGGTGAGCGTCACCCGTGAGAACCTTTACACCGATGATGAGGGGAACCTTTGGCTGAAATACCGCCGCAAGAAGAACGAGCTTCGGGCGAGCGTGAAGCTGCTGCCCGAAGCACTCGCCCTGATTGAGAAATACCGTGACGACAGCCGTCCGACGCTGTTCCCGATGATACACCACCCGAACCTCCAACGGCACATGAAATCACTTGCCGTCCTTGCAGGAGTGAGCGGGCGCTTGTGCTATCATCAGGCACGTCACTCCTTCGCCTCGCTGATTACGCTGGAAGCCGGAGTGCCGATTGAAACCATCAGCCGGATGCTGGGGCACTCTGATATAACTACCACGCAGGTCTATGCCCGTGTCACACCGAAGAAGCTCTTTGAGGACATGGACAAATATATAGAGGCGACCAAGGACTTGAAACTTGTTTTGTAAACAATTAAAATCAGTAACCCCAAAAACATTTACCATTATGCGCAGTACATTTTCCATATTACCGTATATCAACCGAAACAAGGTAAAGGCAGACGGCACGACTGCCGTCCTGTGCCGCATCACCATAGACGGCAAGAGTTCCACGATGGCGACGGGCATCTATTGCCGCCCGGAGGATTGGAACAGCAAGACGGGAACCATCCGTACCGTCCGCGAGAACAACCGCTTGCAGGAGTTCCGCAAGTCCATCGGGCTTGCCTACGATGAAATATTGAAGAAACAGAACGTGGTAAGCGCCGAACTGCTGAAAAACACATTGGCGAAAAGGGCGGTAATCCCCACCAAGCTGTTGCAGATGGGCGAAAGGGAACGCGAACGTCTGCTCGCCCGTTCAAAGGAGATAAACTCCACGTCCACCTACCGCCATTCGGGATATTACCAGAAATACCTGAAAGACTACCTTGCCTCGTTGGGCAAGGAGGACATCGAGTTCTCCGATATCACGGAGGACTTCGGCAGTTCCTACAAGGCGTTCATGAAGCGCAACAAGAATTTCAGCGCGCAGCAAATCAATAAGTGCCTGTGCTGGCTGAGCAAGCTGGTGTACCTCGCAGTGGATTATGAGATACTCCGTGCCAACCCGTTGGAGGACATGGAATACGAAAAGAAGCCTGCACCGAAGCACAGGCACATCAGTCGTGCGGAACTGAAAACCATCCTTGAAACTCCCATGCTCGACCCGTTGCAGGAACTGGGGCGCAGGGCATTTTTGTTTTCAAGCTTTACGGGATTGGCGTATGTGGACATCATGCTGCTCCATCCGCATCATATCGGCAGGACAGCGGACGGCAGGCGTTACATCCGCATCAACCGGAAGAAGACCAACGTGGAGGCATTCATCCCCCTGCATCCGATAGCGGAACAGATACTCGACCTCTACAACACGACGGACGACACGAAGCCCGTGTTCCCGCTTCCGAGCCGCGATGAGATGTGGTTCGAGATACACGAGTTGGGCGTGGCGATAGGGCGGAAAGAAAACTTGTCCTACCATCAAAGTCGGCACTCCTTCGGAACTTTTTTGATTTCGGAGGGAATACCCATCGAGAGCATCGCCAAGATGATGGGTCACTCCGGCATAAAAACCACCCAAAGGTATGCGGAAGTAACGGACAAGAAGATTTCAAAGGACATGGACAACCTGATGGCTTTCAGACGCTCCTATGGAACAGGTGCGTCAAGGGAAAAGAAAACAAAGGACACCTTAACGGACAGGGAGGAATGACAATGGAACGTGGAATAATCACAATCAGCGAAAACGGGACGGTCACTGTTCCGACCGCTCCCGTATGGATGACACAGCAGGAGATTGCCGATGCGTTCAATGTGTTCGGATGCGACATCCGCAGGGCTGTACACGCCATCTACAAGAATATGGAACTGTTTGAAAGCGATACCATGCGCTACATCAGGCAGGGCAACGGGATAAGCTATGACGTGTACAGTCTTGAAATGGTGGTCGCTGTCGCTTTCAGGCTGCGGACTAAGGAATGCATGACTTTCCGTAGGTTTGTCATGGGAAAACTGTATGCCGCCAGTCGGAAAGAACCTCTATATTTGTTCTTTTCACCAGCGGCATATCCCCGAAAGGAGCATAACTGTTAATGCAAAGGATATACGACCAGACAGGGTAAGGAATACGACCAGAGGGCGTCAGGTCGTATTCCTTTTGCATACAACTATGGATGCTGTCTGAACGCTTCCCGGTAATTGGCGGCAAGCATCCGCTCGATGTCCGATTCCTTGTAGAGAATCTTGCCGCCCAACTGGTAGTAGGCTATCATCCCGTTGTTGCGGTAGTCCTGCAAGGTGCGGCGGCTCACTTTCAGCCGTGCCGACACCTCCCTGTCCGTCAGGAAGCGTTCGCCGCCCAATGTCGGACGGCTGTTTGCCACAAAATTCTCGATGCCGTCCAGCAGACGGTCAAGCGTGTCGCCGAATTGGGCGACCAGCGCATGGTTCTTGGTTATCATTTCGCTCATTGTCACGTTGGATTTAGTGGTACAATCATAATCAAACGGCTCTGTCCGCCCGTTTGCGTTCAATGGGTTTGATGATGCGCATCACGTCTTCCGGCTTGTAGAATACCTTGTGGTTGATTTGCGAATAGGTCAACGTGCCGTTGTCGCGCAGCGTCTGCAAGGTTCGCGGACTGATGTTGAGTTGTCGGCACACCTCTTGGTTGTCCATCCACCCGTTCATAGACTTACCGCCCTGCTTGGCAAGGATGGCATCCACCCGTTCCGTGAAGCGGCTGAACTTTGCCGCCATTTCCTCAAACGCCTCTTTCTGAAAAATCAAAATTTCCATTGTCGATACTGTTTTAATGTTGATACTCGGTTTTGCCTGCAAAGTAAGAGGGTATTCTCCGTAATGCGATAGATATGTAGAAATGTGGCAGCTTGTGGCATTTTGTTGTCCTCAACCTCCACATTTCGGGTTATCACTTTGCTTGGCGATGCAAAGTAAAGGCATGGTTGGCGAAAGTCAATCACTTTGTGCTTTCGTGGAAGCATTTGGCGTTGATGAGGAAGCCTATGGCATTCCTATTTAAATCATAATCAGTAAAACCATCACAATCCTCCGTGGAATTGTTACGCCCTTTTGCATCATATACCGCTACTTTTGTACCCAAAGAAGATGTATATGAATGCAAATAATACAATGAACAGAAGAGACTTTATCAAGACTTCCGTAGTGGCAGGAGGAGCCTTGCTAGCCTCCACCGTTGTACCGAGCCAAGCGATGAACCTGTTGCAGGAGCAAAAGAACGACAACAAGTTTGCCAATGACGGCTTGTTGCAAGGCGTGTGCGACATCCACCTCCACGCCATGCCCGATTCGCGGGAGCGGTCAGTGGATGAATACGGTTTTATGAAGGACGCGATGGCAGCTGGCTACCGTGCCGTGATGTTCAAGTCCAATGACTTCAGTTGCCACGACCGGGCGTATCTCATCCGTCAGGCATTGCCGGGTGCGGAGTGCTTCGGCAGTTTCTGCATGAATCGGGTGCACGGCGACAAGGTGAATGTGTTTGCCGCACAAAAGGCGGTAGAGACGAGCGGGGGCTTGTGCCGCTGCATCTGGATGCCGACCTTGGATGCCGCCTATCAGTATCAGAGTGAAGGACGGAAGGAAATGGGTATTCCCGTACTGGATGAGCACGGACAAGTCCTGCCGGAAGTGGTCAAAGTGATGGAGATTTGTGCCGAGGCGGACATTATCCTTGCCACCGGACACGCTTCGCCGGAAGAGAGCATTATGCTTGTCCGCAAGGCGCACGAAGTCGGCGTGAAGCGCATCGTCGTTACCCATGCCAATTCGTCCATCTGGACAATGACGCCCGACCAAATCAGGCGGTGCATCGACCTCGGTGCTTATATAGAGTATTGCTACCTGCCCTGCCTATGGGGAGAGGGTACGAAGATGCCCCAATACCAGCGGCAAAGCATCGAGGAGTTTGCCGCCTTTGTCCGCATCGACCCGGCACGTAGCTTCATCTCCACAGATTTGGGACAAGCGGTAATGCCGCATCCCATAGATGGTATGAGGGATTGCATCGTGAAACTGCAATCAGTCGGAGTATCTCAAAGTGATATCGACTTGCTGGTACGTCGTAATCCGGCATGGTTGATAGGTGTGGACAACTAAAAAGTAAGAATATGGACAGACGAGATTTCATCAAGAGCGGGCTTCTTGCCGCAGCAGTAGGAGCCATGAGCGGTCCGAAAGCCATAGCGCAGGAAGCCGAGAAGCAAGTGGCGCGGGAACAGCTTACCAAGAATATTTTGAATTATAACCCGCAGATGCAATACCGCCCGATGGGGCGCACGGGAGTGAATGTGTCAGCCTTGGGCTTCGGCATGCTGCGCCTCCCGATGAAAAACGGGCATGTGGACTTCGACCAGACTACCCCGATGGTGCACCGGGCCATCGAAGGAGGCGTGAACTACATCGACACGGGGCGCGTCTATCTCGGCGGCGAGAGTGAGCAGGCGGTTGGCAAAGCACTTGCCGGAGGCTGGCGCGACCGGGTATATGTAACGTCCAAGATGCCGTGGTGGGAGATGCAAAGCGCGGACGACTTCGAGAAGTTCTTCGACCAGTCGCGCCGCACGATTGGCACCGATGTCATCGACTTCTACCACATCCACATGATTATGCACCGCGCGTGGAAGGACTATGTGCTGCCGTATAAGCTCATCGAGAAGATGGAGCGGCTGAAAGCGCAGGGCAAGATACGCTTCATGGGTTTCTCATTCCACGACAGCCTGCAACTGTTCAAGCGGGTGGTGGAATACACGTCGGCATGGGACTTCTGCCTTATCCAGCACAACTACCTGGACTATGAATACGAGGCGGGCGTGCTGGGTCCAAAGTATGCCGCCGCCAACGGCATGGGGCTGGCGGTGATGAAGCCCGTCCGCACGGGATTCCTTGCCAATGTACCGCAGGTGATGCGCGACGCGCTTGCCTCCACAGGCATCCACAAGCCCGATGCGGAGTGGGCGTTGGACTACCTGTGGGACATCCCCGAAGTCAGCGTGGCGGTGAGCGGCATGGGCAGCATGGAGGATGTGGAGGAGAACCTGAAATATGCCGCCAAAGCCCGCCCGAACATGCTCACCCCGGCCGAGCGCGAGGCATTGGGAGCAGCCATCTACGCCTACCGCCACGCTCCGGGTCACATTGACTGCACGGGCTGCTACCAGTGCATCCCCTGCCCGCACAACGTGGCCATTGGCTACATCTTCGCCTACGTCTACAACAACTACGTTCTGCACCAAAACAAGCAGCGGGCGTGGTCGGACTACACCGTCTCGATGTCCCCCGTTCAGCGCGGCGACCCGGCATCATCTTGTGTAGGTTGCGGAGAGTGCTTGGCAAAATGCCCTCAGCATCTGGATATCCCGAACCTGCTGGCGAGGGTGAAGGAGACAATGGGGAAGTAAGTCTGTAATTTACACAATATCAATACATGCAAGCTACGATAATATTTTTATTTTGTCTGTTATGTGCATTCCACTCAATCGCACAGGTAAGATATACAGAGAAAGGACAGGCTTATCCTCTTGCCACGCAGCACTTTGGCAAGGAGGCTTTCGCCCCAAGTAACCAGACTGTCATCCGTTGGTTGGGAAACGCCGGGTTCTTTATCAATAGCAGGGGCACATGTATCATGGTCGATCCAATGCTGGCAGGCTTCGATATGCCACTCCTGATAGAGCCGCCCATTTTACCGGAAGAGGTGCCGGCGTTGGACGCGGTATTGATAACACACAGCGATAACGACCATTTCAGCAAACCTACCTGCAAGCGGCTGGCGGATGTATGCGGAGCGTTTTATTCTACGGTCTATGTGGATTCGTTGATGAAAAATATGCGGCTGCCCTCTTTCGGACATGGACTGGAGGATACTTTCCGAATAAAGGATATTACGGTCAGTCTGACACCGGCATGGCATACGTGGCAAAATGAGTTCGGAGGTTTTGACCGCGTATTTCAACGGGAAGATTACTGCGGCTTCCTTATCCAAACCGCTGATGGGTTGATTTGGGCGCCGGGCGATTCGCGTTTCCTGCCGGAGTTCCTGCATTTGCCTGCTCCTGATGTCATCTTCTTTGATTTCTCAGATGATGGCTGGCATATCGGCTTGGATAATGCGGTTAAGGTGGCCAATGCTTATCCGGACGCGCAACTCTTGCTTTCACACTGGGGTACGGTAGATGCTCCCGACATGAAACCGTTTAATGCCGACCCGAAGGATTTGGCAGGACGGATTGTGAACCCTGAGCGTATTCATATATTGGCACCCGGAGAGGAATTTGTACTCACTGCTTCCCAAAAGGGCGCGATAAATAAGGATGATATGATTTTCAATCTCGGAAAGAAAACAGTATCAGAACATTATTCAGGGAACGTCTATATATCCGGCTTACTGCAAACTGCGGAATACGATATAAACCAACTGGCCTTTGAGCCGGGCTGTCACAATGATTGGCACATTCACCCTGACGCCTCTCAGGTATTGTTGATATTGGATGGCAAAGGTTATTATCAGGAAGAGGGTAAACCGAAACGCTTGCTGGTGAAAGGGGATGTCATCAAGACAGCTCCCAACGTAAAGCATTGGCATGGAGCGACTCCCGACAGCCGTCTGGTTCATCTGTCAATAACGGATAGGTCGGAGAAAGGACATATCCAGTGGCATGAAAAAGTAGATTCAGTAGAATACTTGAAACCAATAGAATGAAAGGATATTATTTATGGATAAGAGAAGTATCAAATTACACAACGGAGTGGAAATGCCGATGGAGGGTTTCGGCGTATTCCAAGTGTCCGACCTCAACGTGTGCGAACAGGCGGTATCGGATGCCATCTCTACGGGCTACCGTCTGATAGATACGGCATCATCCTATAAGAATGAAACGGCGGTGGGCGCAGCCGTCCGCAAGTCGGGAGTTCCACGGGAAGATTTCTTTGTTACCTCGAAAGCCTTTATTAATGAAATGGGATATGAGCGGACGAAAGAAGCTTTCCGGCGAACGATCGACAATCTCGGCTTTGACTACCTCGACCTGTATCTCATCCACATGCCTTTCGGCGACTACTACGGCGCATGGCGGGCGATGGAAGAATTGTACAAAGAAGGACGCATCCGCTCTATCGGTGTGAGCAACTTCCAAAGCGACCGCATCATCGACCTCTGCTATACGGCTGACATCAAGCCGATGGTGAACCAACTGGAGCTGCATCCGTTTTACCAGCGGGAAGAGGAGCTTGCCATTCTGCGTGAATATGGTATTGTGCCGCAGGCATGGGCACCTTTTGCCGAAGGGATGAACGGAATGTTCACGAATCCGGTATTGAAAGGCATTGCCGACAGACACGGCAAAACGGTGGCGCAAGTCATCCTCCGTTGGAACGTGCAGCGTGGCGTGAGCATTATTCCGAAGTCTGTGCATCGCAACCGTATGGAAGAGAACCTCGCCATTTGGGATTTTGAGCTGTCGGCAGAGGATATGCGCCGGATAGCCACGCTCGACCTTGACCGTCCGCAGATGCTCGACCCGCGCAAGCCGAGCGAGGTGCATCGGCTGTTCAACTATCTGGAGAATCCAGTGCTGACAAGTCTGTAAAGTCATAGTCTTTTCAGTGAAACGGGTACACACCTCCGAGTTATCGTTACGGGCATTTTGTCTGTTCCCCGCTACCTTTGCATAGAGATTAAAAAAAAACAGGAAATTATGAACCGAAGGAATTTTCTAAAGCAAGCGTCCGGCTACGCATTGGCGGCAGCCGGAACAATGACGGGCATTGGACAGGTCTTTGCCGGAACAATGCCTGCAAAGGAGAACGAAGCAAATAGGTCTTACGATGCCCAAAAACAGAACAAAGATATGGAACACCGCAATCTGGGCGGAATGGAAGTCTCTGCCATAGGTTTGGGCTGCCTGCCGATGGTCGGGTATTACGGAGGAAAATACGAGAAGAAGGATATGATAGCTCTCATCCGCCGTGCATACGACCAAGGGGTAACGCTGTTCGACACGGCGGAGGTGTACGGACCTTACACCAGCGAGGAATGGGTGGGCGAAGCCGTTGCGCCGTTCCGTGACAAGGTGAAGATAGAAACGAAGTTCGGCTTCGGTGTGGAGGAAGGACAGCCGACCGCCTTGAACAGCCGTCCCGACCATATCCGTCGGGCAGTGGAAGGTTCGTTGCGCCGTCTGCGTACCGATCATATAGACTTACTCTACCAGCACCGTGTGGATCCGAATGTGCCAATGGAAGAGGTAGCAGGCGTGGTGAAAGACCTGATGCAGGAGGGAAAGGTATTACATTGGGGATTATCGGAGGCAAGCGCCCGCTCCATCCGCAAGGCACACGCCGTATGTCCGCTTTCTGCCATCCAAAGCGAGTATGCCATCTGGTGGCGGGAACCGGAAACCAAGATATTCCCCACGCTTCAGGAATTAGGCATCGGTTTTGTGCCTTATTGCCCGCTGGGCCGTGCGTTTTTTACGGGCATTATCAATGAGAACAGCCGTTTTCAGAAAGGCGACCGCCGCTATAACCTGCCGCAATTCCAGCCGGAAGCGTTGAAGCACAACATGCCGCTGGTACATCTCGTTCAGGAATGGGCGAAGCGCAAAGGCGTAACCCCGGCACAGTTCGCCTTGATATGGATGCTCTCGCGAAAACCGTGGATAGCACCTATTCCCGGCACGACCAATCCCGACCATCTGGACGATTTCCTCGGCGCGGCTTCCGTGCGGCTGACTCCCTACGAAATGGAGGAATTTGATGCCGCCTATGCCAAGATTGACCTGATGGGACACCGTGCCGACCCGTTCACGGAGAGCCAAATAGACAAATAAGAATACAATAACATTTAACTCATAACAAATATGCAAACAAATCTTTCTTACGACATGTACGTCCCAACCCGCGTAATGTTCGGGGCAGGGATGCTGAACAAACTGAGTGAACAACCGATGCCGGGACGCCGCGCCCTTATCATCATTTCCAACGGGAAATCGACCCGAGCCAACGGCTATCTGGCCCGCACCGAAGAACAGTTGCACAAGGCAGGCGTGGAAACCTTCTTGTTCAACGGCGTGATGCCCAATCCCACCGTGGACAATGTCAATGCCGGGGCAAAGGCCGCTCGTGAAAACGGCTGCGACTTCCTCGTGGCACTGGGAGGCGGAAGCGTAATGGACTGCGCAAAAGCCATTGCCGTCATGGCAACCAACGAGGGCGAGCTGTGGGACTACGTGCCCATCGGTTCGGGAAAAGGAAACCCCATCGCCGTCAAGCCGCTGCCCATCGTCGCCATTACCACCACGGCGGGCACAGGCTCGGAGACGGACAGTTCAGGAGTCATCACCAAAGAGGATACTTTCGAGAAAGCGTTTGTGGGCGACGCCTCCCTGTTCCCCGTCCTCTCCATCGTGGACCCCGAACTGATGGCCACCGTGCCGCCGGCATTCACCGCCTACCAAGGCTTCGATGCCCTGTTCCACAGCACGGAAGGCTACATCGCCCGCGGCGCGAACCTGATGAGCGACATGTATGCCCTGACCGCCATCGAGAACCTGGCGAAGTATCTGCCCCGTGCCGTGAAAGACGGCAAGGACATGGAAGCCCGCACCCATGTGGCATGGGGAAACACCCTCTCCGGCGTGGTGATGTGCCTCACGCTGATTACCAGCGAACACGCTTTGGAACACGCCCTCTCCGCCTACCATCCGGCATTGCCCCACGGCGCAGGCCTGATTATGGTCAGCCGTGCCTACTACAAATACTTCATCGAGCACCATGCCTGCGATGACCGTTTCGTCCGCATGGCGCAGGCGATGGGCATGCCCGAGGCTACGAAGCCCGAAGACTTCCTCACCGCCCTCGACCGTCTGCAGGAGGCTTGCGGCGTTGCCGACCTGAAGATGTCCGACTACGGCATCACCCCCAACGAGTTTGAAACGCTGATGCGCAACACCCGCGAGGTGATGGGCGTGATGTTCACCAGCGACCGCGTGCAGATGACGGACGAAGACATCGTGAACGTCTATCGGGAATCGTACAAATAATTGGCGGTTCCTTCCGGAAACAGCGGGGACAATGCTTATCGACGCGGATAAGCATTGTCCCCGCCCTGTTTTCCGCTTCTCCTACAGGATTAGTGCTGTCGGAAGCTCGGACGGTGCTTCTCCTGCAGGATTGCTCCCATCCGAGGGGAGGCTACCAAAGGTCGGACTTGAGATACCCTAAGGTCTGACCTTTGCTAAACACCTTTCCGGGGCTGCTTGCATTTTCCGTAAAATCGTTACAAACGCAGAGAATATATCTATCCCGCCGCGCCCCGTATCGCCGTATCTTTGCAATATCACAGGAATCAATAAATGAAAGTAGAAAGTATTATGAAAAAGTTGTTTTTAATCCCATTGATGCTGCTGGCGACGCTTGTGTTTACGTCGGCTTGCAGCGAAGAAGACCCGCTGCCAGACGGGCAGGAACAGACCACTCCCGGAGAAGACGAGGGGGACGGAGGGAATGAAGGAAACGAAAATGAAGGTGAAGGCGGAAACGTGGAGGGAGGCAACGGCAGATACCTCGTCCTCTATTGCTCCCGGACAGGCAATACCGAGCGTATGGCGCAGACCATTCAGTCCGCACTGGATTGCGACATGATAACGGTAGAGCCGGAAACGCCCTACGAGGAGGACTACAACGCGATGCTCGACCGTGCGCAGGCGGAACTGGATGCCATCGCGCAAGGCAACTATCCCGCCATCGCCACATCGGTGGAAAGTTTCGATGCGTACGACATCGTGTTCATCGGCTACCCCATCTGGTACAGCCACATGGCAACCCCTATGCAGACCTTCCTGCACAATCACGCCGAGTTGCTGGCAGGCAAGCGCATCGCCCTCTTTGCCAGCAGCGGAAGCAGCAGTATGAGCACATCCGAAAGGGAAGCCGCATCGCTCGTGCCCGATGCCGTGTTTGAAGAATCCTTGTTGCTCACATCAAGTACGTTGGGCAGTATGGAGACGCGCATTCCGCAGTGGTTGGAAAGTCTTGGCGCAAGCCGGGAAGAAGCGGACGCACCCGATGCCACCTCCCTGAACATCAACATCATTGTGGACGGACAGGCCATTACCGCCACGATGGAAGACAACGGTGCAGCCCGCGACTTCCTTTCCCGTCTGCCGCTGGAAGTTACGTTGGAGGACTACAACAACGGCACAGAAAAGATATTCTATCCCGACCCGGAACTCAGCCTCAGCGATACACCGCGCGGTTGTGCTCCCGTAGCCGGAGATATTACGATTTACGAGCCGTGGGGCAACGTCGCCATCTTCTGCCGTGATGGCTCGGAGAGCCATTCGCTCATCAAAATCGGGCATATCGACGGGGACGGCATCAGCCTGCTGCAAGGAACGGAAAATATAAACGTAAGATTTGAAAGACAATGACAAAACATTTGACGAACAAGCTGACTTCTATTCTGTCTTTGCTGTTTCTTGCACTTACTGCCACAGCTCAAATTCATCATCCTCAAAATAAAACGTATATGAAAAGTAACACCATCAAATTGACCCTCGAAGGCGGAAAAACTTTCACCGCCACATTAGTAGACAATTCTTCCACCCGTGCGTTGGTGGAACTCCTTGCCAAAGGCGACATCACCATAGACATGGAGGACTATGCCCAAATGGAAAAGGTTGGAGCGCTCGGCACCAGCCTGCCGCGCAACGACCGTCAGACCACCACGGGACCGGGCGACCTGATATTGTATCTCGGGAAGCATTTTGTCATTTACTACGACACCAACTCGTGGAACTTCACCCGACTGGGAAAGATAGACAACGCCTCGCAAGCGGACTTGAAGGCGGCATTGGGCAAAGGCGACGTAACCGTTACACTCTCATTGGACAAAGAATGAAAAGGCAGATAGCAGCGGGAATGTTAGGAGCGATATTGACTTTATCCGTCCAGGCGCAGCAGACGGTCGATGTCCACACCCACCTCATCATCCCCGAATACGTGGACGTACTGAAGGCGCACGGGGCGGAACTGGAAGAAACTTTCCCGTTGCCTGCATGGAGTGCTGAGCGGCACATTGCCTTTATGGACAGTGCAGGCATCCGCACCGCCGTGCTGACTATGCCCGCCCCGCAACCATATTACGGCGATGCGGAGGAAAGTGCCAAGTGCATCCGGCAGGTAAACGAGGTTTCGGCAAAGGTAAAACAGCAATATCCCGACAGGTTCAGGTTCTGCGCCGCCCTGCCGCTGCCCGATGTGGATGCCGCCATCCGCGAAGCCATCTATGCGCTGGATACCTTGGGTGCGGACGGTGTGAAGCTGGCGACCAACAGCCGGGGGCAATACTTGGGCGACGAGGCACTGGACCCGCTGATGGAAGTCCTGAACGAGCGTCATGCCGTCATCATCATCCATCCGCACCGCCCCACGCCTTATCCAGAGGAAATCACCACCACCACGCCGCTGGCGATGTACGAATATCCGGCGGAGACCACCCGTGCCGTGGTGAACATGCTGGCAAGGAACGTACTGGTGCGCTACCCGAACCTGAAAGTCATCGTGCCCCATTGCGGCTCGTTCCTGCCATTGGCATTGCCGCGGATGAAGTCCATCCTTCCGGCAATGGTCGCGCAGGGCTATATGCAGCCGATAGACTGGGAAGGCAACCTCTCGCGCCTCTACTTCGACTTGGCGGGCAGTCCCACCCTCGAAGTCTTGCGCTCGCTGCTCACCATCACCACGCCCGACCACATCCTCTACGGTTCGGACTATCCCTACCTGCCCGATGCCGTGCTGAAAGCCAACCTACAACGGCTGAAACAGACGCTCGCTTCGGACAAGGAGCTTGCCGGATATGCGAACAGGTTTTTGTGGGGGAATGCAGAGCGGTTGTTCCCCGTCCGCAAATAATGGATTTCATCTTTGCGCCCGATATTCATTCGGCGTAATCCCCGTCGCCTTCTTGAACACCCTCGTGAAATGCTGGGGGTATTGAAAGCCGAGACCGTAGGCAATCTGGCTGATGGAACTCGCCGGGAGCAACAGTTGCTCTTTGGCAAGGGAGATGATTTTGTTCTGGATGCACTCCAAGGCGGTCTTTCCCGTCTCTTTCTTAATCAGGTCGCCGAAGTAGTTGGGCGAAAGGCATAGCTCGCCGGCGCAGTATTTCACGGTGGGCAACCCTTTCTGCAAAGCATTGTCGCCCGTGAAATAGTTGTCGAGCAACGCCTCGAAGCGGATTAGGATGTCGCGGTTGACATCCTGCCTCGTGATGAACTGCCGTTCGTAGAAGCGGAGGCAATAGTTGAGCAGCAGCTCGATGTTGTTTGCTATCAGGCGTTTACTCAACCGGTCGATGGAGTGTTGCAGTTCCTCTTGTATCTTCGCCAAGCAATCGATGAAGGTGGCGCGCTCCCGTTCCGAAAGGTGCAACGCCTCGTTGACCTCGTAGGAGAAAAAGGTATATTCCTTGATGTTCCGCCCGAGGTTCGTGCCGCGGATGAGGTCGGGATGGAAACACAGCGCATAGCCTTGGGGCTGGAACTCCTCGCCCGTGTCCTCAATGCCGATGACCTGTCCCGGAGCCAGGCAAACCACCGAGCCTTTCTGGTAATCATACCGCTGGCGGCCATAAATCAGGTCGCAGTTCTTCTCGTCTTTCAGGAACACCACGTAGAAGCTGAACGTGTGCCGCATGTGGCGCATCGGCCGGGCTTTCGAAAGGTCTATTACACTCACCTGCGGATGCAGGGTTTCCACGCCGAGCATGTCGTCGTATTCCGTCACCGTTTCTATATTCAATAAAGTCTTTTCCATATCATCGTCATTTGGGATTGCCTGAACAAAGGTAATGAACTTCATCGGCTTTGCCATACGCAACAATGTAAAATCTGTGTTTTGGTGAAGTATATCCGTGTTTTATATCATCAGCCACAATGTGTTGATTATAACCAGAATAAAAATCAGTGGATATGTGAAGCCCATCCGTGTTTTGTATAACAACGGATGGGAAGATACGGCCTAACTTTGCAGCGTGAACAATAAACAGATGATGCAATGAAAACGATTATCCTATCTACATTCGCCCTGTTGCTCGCCGCATCGGGAGCCGTGGCACAACAGAATGACGGGCTTCCGGGAGTGCCGCAAACGGAAAGCTATGCCGTGACACCGGTCGATACGGCAAGTGGCGTGACCGTTCGCAAGGTTTCATTCCTGCGGAGTAATAACATCGTGTTGGTCGGCAACCTTTTCATGCCGAAAGATTTTGACGGGGCGAAACGCTATCCTGCCATCCTCAGCATCCACCCTGCCGGAAGCGTCAAGGAACAGTCGGCCGGGCTGTACGCATACCGATTGGCGGAGAAAGGCTTTGTCACCCTTGCTTTCGATGCGACCTATGCCGGGGAAAGCGGCGGCACGCCCCATTGGTCGGAGGCTCCCTACGAACGGGTGGAGGACATCCGCTATGCCGTGGATTATCTGGTTACGCTTCCTTTCGTGGACGAGCGGCGCATCGGTGCGCTGGGCTTATGTGCAGGAGGCGGATATGTCATTGCCACTGCCCCGACCGAACGTCGCATCCGTGCCGTTGCCGGAGTGAGTGCCGCCGACATCGGTGCTGCCAACCGGGAAAGCTGGCTGCGTGGACGGAGTGTGGAGGAACAAATCAGACTGCTGGAAGACGTATCCGAACAGCGTACCCGAGAAGCCCGCGGCGCGGAACTGATGAAAGTGTACATGTGTCCCGAACCGGACGAAAACACCGCACCATCCTTCCGTGAGGGATATGAATACTACCGCACCGCCCGTGCGTGGCATCCCCGTGCCGACAACTTCTACCTGCGCCGCAGCCAAGCCACGAAGATGGCATTCTCCGCCATCGAGAACATCTACCTGCTGACACAGCCCGTGTTGCTTGTGGTAGGCGAGAAAGCCGATTCCGAATGGCAGACGGAACGCTTCTACCATGCCTTGCCGGGCAAGGACAAGGAGGTATTCACCATGCCGGGCTATTCGCACATCGACCTTTATGACAAACCCGGAGCCGTCAATCCTGCGGTAGAGAAACTGACGGAGTTCTTCAAACGGACATTAAAATGACATCCTTATGAAACAGAAAATAGCAACCCTGCTCACGATGTTGCTTGCCATGTTGCCAATTACATCGTGCGCACAAACTAATCAAAGAAAGGAACAACGTATGGAAAACAAGAAAACACTCGTGGCCTTCTTCTCACGTGCCGGAGAGAATTACGCCGTTGGGCACATCGAAAAAGGCAATACCCACATCATCGCCGAAATGATTGCTGCAGAGACGGGCGGCGACCTTTTCCACATCCGGCCCGTCACCCCTTATCCCGATGACTACACGGAATGCACGGAGGTCGCCAAGCGGGAATTGAACGCCCATGCCCGTCCCGCCATTCAAGGCGATGCCGCAGTGGAGGATTACGACATCATCTTCATCGGTTATCCCAACTGGTGGGGCGACATGCCGATGCCCGTATATACATTCATCGAAAAGCACGACTGGCAGGGCAAGACCGTCATCCCCTTCTGCACCCACGAGGGTAGCGGACTGTCCGCCACGGAAAACAAGTTGAAGTCCGCCTGCAAAGGCGCTACGGTGCTGAAAGGGCTGGCGGTGCGTGGAGCTACGGCACAGAACAAACGGGAGCAAGCGCGGCAAAGCGTGAAGAACTGGTTGAGCAAATTGGATGATTAAACCATGCGAAGATGAAAGACGTAATGATACTTACCGGTGCCGGACAAATCGGAATGGCGATTGCACGACGTATGGGATATGGAATGAAGATTGTCATCGGTGATAAACGGTTGGAAAATGCGGAGGTGGTTGCCGATACGATGAACAAGGTCGGTTTCGATGCCGTTCCGGTCGCAATGGATTTGTCCAATCGGAGTTCTATCCGCAGTCTGATAGATACGGCACGGCAATACGGAGAGATTGCAATGCTCGTCAATGCCGCCGGAGTTTCGCCCTCGCAAGCTTCCGTCGAAACCATACTGAAAGTGGACTTATACGGTACGGCCGTCCTGTTGGAAGAAGTGGGGAAAGTCATCAAGCCGGGCGGCGTGGGCGTAACGATTTCCAGCCAGTCGGGACATCGCCTGCCTGCGCTTACTCCGGACGAAGACAAGCAACTTGCCTGCACACCTACCGAGGAACTGTTGAGCCTCGAAATCCTGCAACCCCGCAACATCCGCGATACCCTCCACGCTTATCAATTGGCGAAGCGTTGCAACGTGAAGCGGGTAATGGCAGAGGCCGTCAGGTGGGGCAAACGTGGCGCACGCATCAATTCCATTTCGCCCGGCATCATCGTCACGCCGCTTGCCCTCGACGAGTTCAACGGGCCGCGTGGAGATTTCTATAAGGATATGTTTGCCCGCTGTCCGGCAGGCCGTCCCGGCACGGCAGACGAAGTGGCGAATGTCGCCGAACTGCTGATGAGCAACCGGGGAGCATTCATCACGGGTGCGGATTTTCTGGTGGACGGCGGGGCTACGGCAGATTATTTCTATGGAAAGCCAATGTAGCAAACAAGGACTCTGCCCGATACCCTGCTGAAAGCCAACCTGCAAAGATTGAAACAGACGCTCGCTTCTGATAAGGAACTTGCCGGATATACGGAAAGGTTGTTTGCCCAGGATAGAATTAAAAGCACACCGGCAAAATGTTTAGGAACGGAAAAATAGTCGATAGTTCCTACTCTTCCCGGTCTATCACCTCATCCTCTTCTCAAACCGGAAATATTCCTTTTGGAAATCGGGAGCTTCCGGGCCCATGGCTGGGTCAGGATGGTATTTGCAAAAGAATTCCACGATACGGAATCCGCATTTGTTTACATAAAAGTGAATGTTTCGTTTCTCAAAATAAGGCGTTACAAGTTCCCACACCTCGGTATCGGGATAAGCTTCTTCAACAGCCCGCCATACTTGGGTCCCCAATCCACGGCTATGGCATTGGGGATATATATAGAATAAATCCACCGAATTATGGTGTGATTCTTCATTTATATGAAGCACGATGCCTCCTACTTTTTCTCCATTCGCAAAGATGTGATAAACCGTCGAATGAGAGTCACATAGCGAATGGTCTATATCTTCATCAGGAACAACTTCACCATTTTCCGGTTTACCGACATCTCTGAGCACCGCGATGGAGAAAATCTCTTTGACATCTTCCCGGAATCTTTTGAAATCTTCCTTTTCCACAGGTTGAAATTGTATGTTCATACGCCTATCTTTTAATCAGAAGCCCGAATCTTATATCATTTCCACTCTGCCATAATTTGGGAAATGGCTACCAGAGTCGCTTCCCCACTGATGGAAATACATCCTTCTCCGAGTCGTTCGCAATGCAGGTATCCACCTCTGGAAGATGCCTGATAGGCTTCAATGGAATCTTTACCCAATATATCCATCCAATAGGCCGCTATTTGGGTATGTGCGGAGCCGCATACAGGATCTTCCGCAATGGACAATTTCGGGCAAAAACTGCGGGACACACAGTCTGTTTCACTACCTTGGGCCGTAGCGTTCTGGATGCGTCCGTCTAACATAAGGAGTTTAGATTGATCGGGGTGCAGTGAACGTACTTGTGATTCCGATTCGAATACACATATCAGGTCCAACCCAAGCATTGCTCTTACGGGACGGATGCCAAACGCTTCTTCCATAGCATTGCTCACAGGAATTTCCCGCAGGGTACAAGTAGGGAAATCCATTTCGTAACGGTTATTTTTCCTCTTGACGGAAAGAATGCCACTCAGGGTCTGGAATTGTATTTCATCGAGCTTCTGCTCATAATAATTAAATAAGACAAAAGATGTTGCCAAGGTGGCATGTCCGCATAACTCTACTTCCTTGCCGGGAGTAAACCATCGCAGGTGGTATCCTTGTTTTTCTTTTATCACAAAAGCCGTTTCCGACAAGTTGTTTTCTTTGGCAAGGCTTAACATGAATTGTTCGGACGGCCAGTCGTCCAACACGCAAACAGCCGCCGGATTCCCGTTGAAAGGTTTGCTCGTAAAAGCGTCAATGATATATTGTTTCATAATAAATGACAGTCTGAGAATATTTTTTCTGTGCAAATATAGCGAAAAATAGAATATAATTCACATTGTGGAAACTCCTCGCAACCCCTGGCAGCATTCCAACGGCGTTAATGCCTTCCTGCTTCTTGAAAAGGCCGGTCGTCATCCTGATGAGACAGAAGAAAAGCAACCGACTGTCATTCCCGTTTCCCGTATTTCCTCTCAAACAGCTCCGCATTCCTGTTGCCCCACTCTATCATGGCATCGATAATGGGGATTAACGTCATTCCCAAAGGGGTGATGGCATATTCGGAACGGGGCGGAAGTTCGGGATAGATGGTCTTGGACACCAACCCGTCTTCCACCAGCTCTTTCAGTTGGAGGTCAAGCACACGCGGTGTGGCTTCGGGAAATATCTTATGGAGTTCGCTCGGACGTAACGGTTTGTGGCGTAACTCATCCAAGATGCAAGACTTCCATTTCGAGCCCATCAGACTCATGGTAAGCCGCAAGGGGCAATCCAAATCGACGGGTATCTTTCTTTCGTACATAGGCTTTTCGTTGTCAGATTCTTACTGGCACAAAGATAGGGATAATTGCTCTAAACTAGGATATACCGAATAATTTTTCAGTATATGAATAATTTTTCGGTACTTGTGCGTATGGTAACTATCCGATAACTTTGCATCGATTAATAACACATTAAACAACAAATTATTATGAGAGCAAGCATTGAAGAATACAAGGCGGTGGAAGAAGCTGCCATGAAGTTTGTGAAAAGCGTAGCGGAAGGCAACAGCCGGTATGCAAAGGAACTGTTCATTGACGAGGCTGTGCTGTTCGGCTACCTGGACGGCCAACTGGAACATGGCAGCATCGAGCAGTTTTACAGGAATGTGGATACGGTAGGTGCGGGCAATGACTTCAAGGCACGGATAGACGTGGTGGATGTGGAGGAAACTCTTGCCGTAGTCCGTGTGCTGGAAGAGAAATGGGGCGGCCGCATCGATTTCACCGATTACCTCCTGCTGATGAAGATGAACGGCGAATGGAAATGCGTGGCAAAAGCCTATAACCAGAACTCGGACACAATACAAAAATAAGGAGGAAAGGAAATGAAGATAGTGGTTGTTACCGGAAGCCCGCGCAAGCATGGCAACAGTTTTGCCATGACGGATGCGTTTATCCGGGAAGCCGAACGGTGTGGGCATACGGTCAAACGGTTTGATGCCGCATTCATGAAGATAGGCGGTTGCCATGCTTGCCAGACTTGCTTCAAGACCGGTAAAGCATGTTCTTTTGACGATGACTTCAACCTGATTGCACCCGTAATTCTGGAAGCCGATGCCGTGGTATTCACTATGCCTGTCTATTGGTATTCCATCCCGGCACAGATCAAAGGAGTGATAGACCGCATTTATTCATTCTGTGTGGCCGGCAAAGACATATCCGGCAAGAAATGTGGCTTGATAACCTGTTGCGAAGAACAAGACCCCACCGTTATGGACGGAGTACGCATCCCTGTCGAACGGTCGGCAGCTCTGCTGAAATGGGACATCGTAGGAGAAGTGCTTGTCCCCGGCGTGTTGGAAACGGGCGACATTGACAAGACAGACGGTTGCAGGCAGGCGGCGGAACTGGCGCATAAATTTTAAGTCCCATGAAAGTATTGCTTATCAACGGAAGGTGTGCCGAAAAAGCACACCCTCATCCGTTTCTTCCCCTTGTCAGTTCGATGGCTTCTTTTCCGGTCATCAGCTCTACTGTGATTTCTATCATCAGCAAATGATTGAACCCTTTGGCCATTTCAGCCTCCATGCCCGCTTCGCCATGCGAATACTTGTCGGCCAGCAGGTTTAAGGCATTTCGTTTTTCGTTTTCATCGGTCAGTATGCGGGCCTTGCCAAAGACTATCACGCTCCGGAAATAGGTGGTAAACTCGGCCGGTTTGACCTCATCCTGCTCCACTACGCAGAACGAGACCTTGTCATTCCGCAGGATGGCATCCACTTTGTGCCCTTGCATGGCACTGTGGAAGTAAATTTTGCCATCGGCATATACATAACTGACAGGGACGGCATACGGATAGCCGTCATCCCCATGAAGAGCCAACGTCCCGTTCGTCATCCGTTCAAGGATGGCAACGTTTTCTTCTGTTGGCAACAATTGCCGCTTACGGCGCATTTCTCTAAACATATTCTTTTGTTATTAAACCATATTATTTCTTTGATAAAGTATCCTCCCGTTGGCCTATTATTTATTGGGCATCAATGATTCCCTGTAAGCCTTTGGCGACATGCCCAAATGTTTGGTCACATAACGGCTGAAATAAGAAAGCGTTGTGAAGTTCATCTCCTCCGCTATCTGCACAATGGAAAGAGTTGAATTTTCAAGGTATTCCTTTATCATCGGGACGGTGTAACGGTCGATGTAGCAAGTAACGCTTTTGCCCGTCTGTCGTTTGACGGTATTGGACAGGTATTTGACGGTTACGTTCAGTTGTTCCGCATAATAAGCGACTTCCCGATATTTCTTGCTGCGTCCGCTTTCCAGCAATGCCATCAGTTCCTTTACGACATACATGCTCCTGTCCGTGGCGAATATCGGAGCACGGCTCTTGGCATGAAAATAAAACAGGTCATAAATCAGAGATAGCGCAAGCCCGCCTATCAGTTCGCGGTAAAACAAATGGTCGGTATCGGCAATGCGGTCGCGGATATTGTGTATGTCGCGTACCAATTTCCCCGCATCTTCTTCCGACAAAGAGATGATGGGATTGTCGTACAGGCTGATGCCCCCTCCTATGCCGTAGTTATTTGCAGGAAGCTGGTTGGAAAGGAAATCAAGCGGGGCTGCCAAAACTTCCACTTGCAAATCTTCACTCTGACCGACTACATTCACCTGCCGGGGCGCATTGATGACAACTGCGTCATACTTCTTCACGTGAAACGGACGGCCGCCGTAAGTAAAGAAGCCTTCCCCTTGCAGGCACACCAGATGGATGCACCAGTCCTTCTGCCTCACCGAACCTATCTGCCGGAACTGCGTGGAATATACTATTTTCAGTTCTTTATCCTTTGCCATGTCGCAAAATTACGGCATTACCCGGAGGATACAAAACGATTTGTGCTTTTAGTGAAAGATTAGACACCTTTTGTGAAACACAAGGGACGCAAAGGCAACGTAACTTTGCACCGTAACCCCAAACGGGTAGCAGAAACAAGGATAAACCGAAAAGAAGGAATAATAAATGAGAAAGATTATGAAACAGACATCCATTACATTGAACAACGGTTGCCGGATGCCCCAATTCGGGCTTGGCGTATTTCTGATAACAGGCGATGAGGCTACGCGAAAGGTCTGCCTTGACGCCATCCGCTTAGGCTATCGCCACATCGACACGGCTCACGCTTACGGGAACGAGCGGGGCGTGGGACAAGCAGTCAGCGAGAGCGGCGTCCCCCGCGAAGAACTATGGATAACCAGCAAACTCTGGCCCAACGAGTATGGCGAGGGCAAGACCATGGCAGGCATCGACAAGATGCTTTCCCGTTTGGGCACGGATTACATCGACCTGCTCCTGCTCCACCAGCAGTTCGGCGACTACCTCGGCGCATGGCGCGACATGGAGAAAGCCGTTGCTGCCGGAAAGGTGCGCAGCATCGGATTGAGCAACTTCGAGTCGTCCCGATTGGAAGAGGTGCTGGAAGCGGCTCAGACGAAGCCCACCGTCCTACAAGTTGAATGCCATCCTTACTACCAGCAGAAGGCATTGAAGCAACGCATCGCCCCTTACGGGACGGTCATCGAAAGCTGGTATCCGCTGGGGCACGGCGATGCAGGGCTGTTGAACGAGCCGCTTTTCGGCCGTCTGGCGCAGAAATACGGCAAGACCAATGCCCAGATTATCCTGCGCTGGCACATTCAGGAAGGGAACATCGTATTTCCGAAGACCATGAACCCGAAGCATCTGGCGGAGAACATCGACATCTTCGACTTTGCCTTGACAAGTGAAGAAATGGCGGAGATTGGAAAGCTGGACAAGAACCAACGCTATTTCACGCTGAATCTGGAAGAGCAGGAGGCGCATCTGAGTCAGTTCATCCCGGCAGACTGAAATTCCTGTCGGCGGTGCTTGCGAGAACCTCTGTCCGGCACTGAGATACCCTAAGTCCGGCACTGAGATACCCTAAGTCCGGCACTGAGATAGCCACGGTCGCCGAGGCTAAAAATCTTCTGCAAGCACCGTCCGCACCCGACGACGGCACTTATATTTTTTCGCGAGCCCTTTCGTCGCTGACGACAACGCTTATATTTTTCCGCAAGCCCCGTCGTCGCCCTCCGACAGGGCTTATATTTTTTCGCAAGCGCTGTCGGCGGCGACGAGAAGGCAAGAAATAAATGATAATTACAAAAAGCGATAGATGTGGACAACGAAAACGAAAAATAGAGAATAATCCCGCAGCGATGTCCCCCGCGTTGCGGGATTTCCCTCACCCCCGCAGCCCCTGGCAGTATTCCGACGGCGTGATGCCCTCCTGCTTCTTGAACATCCGGCTGAAATGCTGGGTGTATTCGAAGCCGAGGCGGTCGGACACCTGCGAGACGGTCTCGCCCGCCGCCAGCCCGTTCTTGGCAAGCCGGATGACGAAGCGGCGGATGTGGTTGCTCGCCGTGTCGCCGGTCGTCTTCTTGATGACGTCGCCGAAGTAGTTGGCGGACATGCAGAGCCGGTCGGCACAATACTGCACGGTGGGCAGGCCGAGCGTCAGTTGGAGCTTGTCCTCGAAATAGTCGCGCAGCAGGCGGTCGAAACGGACGAGGATGTCGGAGTTCTCAATCTTGCGGGTGACGAACTGGCGGTTGTAGAACCGCTGGCAGAAGTTGAGCGCCAGCTCGATGTAGCTGACGAGGATGGCCTGTTGCAGCTCGTCGGGCTTCCCCGCGAGTTCCTCCCGTATCTGGCGCATCAGCGAGACAAGGAGGTCGTGCTCCTCGTCGGTCATGTGCAGGGCCTCGTTGATGCGGTAGTCGAAGAAGGAATACTCCCGGATGCGCCTTTCGAGCGGGAAGCCGTGCAGCAGGTCGGGATGGAACAGGAGCGCCCAGCCCGCAATCGCCACCCGCTCGCCGTTGTCCTCCTTGCCGCCCACCTGCCCGGGAGCCACGCAGAGCAGCGTCCCCTTGTTGTAATCGTACTTGCCGCAGCCATAATCGAGGTCCACGCCGGCATCGTCCCTGAGGAACAGCCCGTACACGCTGTAATTGTTCAGGCTGTGGCGTATGGGCGACACCTCGGCATAGTCGATGACGCTGACCAGCGGGTGCTGCTCCGCGCATCCGACGTAGCGGCTGTAATCATTCACGTTCCTTACCTTCAATATTTTGCTCATCGTTCTTTCCGTTTTAACCGATACAAAGATAACGTTTTTCTTTCCCATTCCCATTGCCCGCTTCCTGATTTTCACTACCTTCGCAAAGATAAAACAGGAACATCATAGATGTATGAAAGATAAAACCTATCTGTTATTCGACTTGGACGGAACACTGACTGACCCGTTCATCGGCATCACCCGCTCGGTGCAACATGCCTTGAAGCATTACGGCATTATTGAGAATGACCTCGGCCGGTTGGCTCCTTTTATCGGTCCTCCGTTAGTCGACTCTTTCCGCGAGACGTATCATTTCTCCGAAGAACAGGCGAAAGAAGCCGTCAACTATTACCGTGAATACTTCGCGGAAAAAGGTTGGTGCGAAAACAGGGTCTATCCGGGCATTCCCGAACTTCTCAAACACTTGCAGGAGGCTGGACGCAATCTATATGTCGCGACCTCGAAGCCTACCCCGTTTGCCAAGAAAATATTGGACTATTTCAATCTTTCCTGTTATTTTGAGCGAATTGAAGGGGCTTCGCTCGACCACACAAGAACGCGGAAAACAGAAGTAATGCAATATCTTCTCGCCCAGACAGGAATTCCCGACAAAGAGAAAGCCGTCATGATAGGCGACCGGAAGTTTGATGTCGCCGGAGCGCACGAAGTCGGCATGGAGTGCATTGGCGTGCTTTATGGTTATGGCTCACGCGAAGAACTGATTTCTGCCGGAGCGGATTGCATTGTGCCATCCGTAGAAGCCTTGTCCGTTCTCTTCTGCTAAGGTGCATATTCAGTCGACAACACGAATCCTACAGGATAAGCACTTCCCCGCCGGGGACAACACGAATCCTGCCGGAGAAGCACTTTCCCCGCTGCGGGCTTGGTTCGACGGAAAGATTTGGCTACATTTGTTACAGAAATTCTAAAATATCACGGACATGAAAAAAATTCTCACATTAAACATCAAGCAACTCCGCACCGAGGAGTCGTTCGGCTATCAGAAACAAGTCGTAGCAGAAACGGCGAACCTGCCTATCGGTAGCGAAGAAGAACGTCCGGGCGGACTGAGCACGATGTCCGCTACGGATTCTGTATTGGAAACAAAGGTCAGCGAGTTCACCACCGCTGTCGATGCCTTCGACGATGCGCTGAAAGCCTCCGCCGTCAATCCCGCCACCGCCACGGCGACCCCACGAAGCTGGCGCAGACGGAGGAAAGCGGCGTGCTGCACAATCTCCTGCAAGACCTCGAAGCATTGGACGCAAGCAAGCGAACCGCCCTTGCCCTCGATGTATGGATTGCCGACTTGAAGGCGAAAGAGGAAGCCTTCCTCGCCGCTGCCGCCGCGCGCACGGAGGCAGACGCCGCCCGTCAGGTGGGCATCTTGAAGGAAACCCGCACCGCCGCCGAAGCCGCCTACCGCTCGCTCATTGATACGGTCAATGCCCTGGCGATGATAAACGGCGACACGGCATACGCCACCTTCATCGACCACGTGAACGCGATGGTTGAACGGCAGAAAGCCATCTCTAAGGCACGCTCCACGCGGGCGAAGAAAGAGGACGAGAAGCCGGGCGGACTTTGATTCGTTGCGCAAGAATTAAGATGAAAATAAAAGTGACATTGCCATGAGTCCCAAGATCAGACAAGATGCGGCAGACAGCTTATCTATAAGACTTGCGGTAAATTTCCACGCAGTCCTCGTGTGACATTTCCACGGGGTCTGCCGTGAAAAGACCGGCGGTTGTTTCGCGGGCATTCGTGGCAAACTGTTCAAACTCATCGGGACGGATGCCATAGTCGGACATCTTCAGTTCGTCCACCCCGCAGGCACGCTGCAAGTCAACGAGCGCCTTCACGAAGTCCATCGGCTCGCTGGCATCCTCTTTTCCAAGCATCTTTGCCATTTCGATGAAGCGTTCGCCACGGACTTGGCGGTTGATGAAATAGGTATAATATTCGCGCGAAATCATAATCAGTCCGGCACCATGCGGCAAGGCAGGATGATAGGCGCTCATCGCATGTTCCATGGCATGTTCGCTGGTGCAAGAGCCAATCATCATAGCATACCCGGACATGGTGTTGGCAAAGGCCACGTGTTCACGGGCTTCCATATCGCGTCCGTTTTTCACGGCACGGGCCAGGTACTTGCCTACATTTTCAATGGTAGCCCGTGCCACCATGTCGCACATCAGGTTAATCCCACGGCTGATGTAGCATTCCGTGGCCTGCAATAAGGTGTCAAAACCCTGATAAGCCGTGAAGGCAGGCGGGACGGTTGCCATCAGTTCAGGGTCGACGATGGACAGTGTCGGGAAGAGGACCGGATAAACGATGCCCATCTTTTCGTTGGTATCGGGATTGTTGACGACACCGCCGCAATCCACTTCCGAACCGGTACCGGCCGTGGTGGTAATGGCTACGATGGGTAATGGATGGTTTTCAATAGGTTTCCCTTTGCCCGTACCGCCTTGTACATAGTCCCACAGGTCACCTTCATTGGTTGCCATCAGCGCAATTGCCTTTGACGCATCCATCACGCTGCCTCCGCCCAAGGCAACCACAAAATCGCACTGTTCCTGCCGTGCCGTGGCTGCACCTTCCATGATGACCGATTTCAGCGGATTGGCACCAATCTTGTCGAACACCACATAGTCCGCGCCGGCCGATTTCAGTTGGTTTTCCGTGCGTTCCAAGTAGCCGTTGGCACGCATGGACTTTCCGTTTGAGATAACCAGCAAGGCTTTCTTTCCGGGCAACTGCTGTTTGCCCAATTCATTCAGCGCCCCTTGTCCGAAATACCACAAGGTAGGCAAAAATACTTTGAAGCTCATACAAATCCTTTCTTTATTAATTATCCTTGTTTATTTTGCAAATTTCTCTTTATCCAGATACTTGACCACCCTGGCAGGGTTTCCTACCACCACAGCGTATGGCGGCACATCCTTTGTAACGACGCTGGCTGCTCCCACGATGGCATATTCGCCCACCGTCACGCCCGGCAAAATGGTGCTTCCGGCTCCAACCCAGGCGCCACGGCAGATATGGATGGGTTTGCAGAGCAGCAGGGGACGGTCGTAAGGGTCGTGGTTGTTGGTGATGAGTTGTGCATTGGCGGCTATCATGGCATCATCGTCAATCGTGATGCCTCCGGCTGACATCATCAGGCTGTTGTTCATTACCATCACACCTTTACCAATCTTCACGGTGCTGGCAAGCACGAGTGTAAGCGGCGCCATCACCATGCTGCCTTCGCCAATGTTGTCCTGAAACAGTTCGTGGAGCACAGCATTGTACTCATCGGTGCCGGGCATCGTATGGTTCAGTTTGAATACCAAGCGGGCGGTGCGCTGACCGTCGGCTTCGCGTTCCTGGTCGGGAATTCTGAGGTCTACAACTTTTTCTTCCATAATCATTTTATTTATCCTGTTACCTTTAGTTCTATTACGGTTGCAAAAGTAGGCCAAACACCGGGATTCATGCTTATACGGATTACTGAATGAAGTATATGTTTTACAGAAACACTCCTTTTACCACATAATACCCAATCGCTTTGCAATAATAATCCATAGTTTTCAGTAAATTTGCGCTCGTTAAAAGGAAAGAATCATGAGCGATATTTTGGACTTGAAGACAATAGACGATTACAACCGGTTTCATGGGTTGGAAACGCAGCATCCGCTGGTCAGTTTTGCCGATTTCTCACAAATGGGAAAGTGCCCCCACCGCCGTATGCGTTTAGGTTTCTATGCCGTTCTGCTGAAAGAGGAAATATACGGGACGCTGACTTACGGACGCAACAAGTATGACTACGAGGCAGGTACGCTGGTCTTTATAGCACCCGGTCAGGTGATAGGAATTGACGACGGCGGCTATACACCACATCCGCAGGGATATGGCTTGTTTTTCCATCCTGATTTGATACGGGGCACATCGCTCGCCCACAAGATGAAGGACTATACGTTCTTCTCATACGAGGTGAATGAAGCCCTACACATGTCCGAACGCGAACGGCAAACCATCTTCAACTGTTTCGGAGAGATAGAAGAGGAACTCAGGCACGACATTGACAAGCACAGCCGGAGCATCATCGTTTCCAACATTGAGGTACTGCTCAACAACTGCCTTCGTTTCTATGACCGCCAGTTCGCCACCCGTTCCGTCCTGAACAGCGATGTATTGACCCGCTTCCACACACTGCTGAACAATTATTTCAGTTCTGGCAAACCAGAGGAGTTGGGATTGCCTTCGGTGGCCTGGTGCGCTGACCAACTCCATTTCTCTGCCAACTATTTCGGCGACATGGTAAAGAAAGAGACGGGAAAATCCGCTATCGAATGCATCCATCAAGCAGTCATTGACAAAGTAAAAGACCTCCTTCTGGAAACCGACAGGAGTATCAGCGAGATAGCCTACGAGACAGGATTCAAGTACCCGCAACACATGACCAGATTGTTCAAGAAAATAACCGGATGTGTTCCGAAAGAGTATCGGGAAAATGCGAAAACTGTATAACAACATCAACCAATTCAATTCGTCTTCCATATCTTACCTTTGTCTGTTATCATACTGATATTCTTTTGCTTTTAATAATTACCTCGACAATGTTTTTTACACTTCCGCCCTTGATTCCGTAAAATTGGTACGGTTTGCCCACTTATGGTTACACTCTTCTTCCTTATTTCGGCGTAATTTTGCATCGGATAAAAAAGAAAAACAATGGAACAGAAAACAGAATTGCCCGAAGAATTGTGCGCGGACGAGGCGGTGTGTTTCATCGCTGACCGCCACAACGTCACGCCGCGACAACTTTTGCGTTATTTCCTTGCCGGAGAGGAGTCCCTGCCATTGGAACCCAACGAGGTTGAGATACTGAAAGACCTGTCCGGCAGGGTGGAAGAGGAGAAAATGATAAACTTAAAAACGAGATAACAATGAAGAAGAACATCGGAAACACATTGGCACTCTATCCCACGCCCGCTGTGGTCGTAGGGACGGAAGTGAACGGAAAAGTGAACTGGCTGCTCGTGGCCCACGTGGGCATCATCGGGCACGACCGAATCATGCTCAGCATGTTTAAGAAACATTACACCAACGAAGGCGTCAGGCAGACGGGCCGGGTATCGGTCAATATGGTGAACGAGGCGATGCTCTCCCGTGCCGACTACGTGGGCTGCGCCAGCGGAGCCAAGGCGGACAAGTCGGACGTATTCGCCTGGCACCGGGGCGAGGCGGGAACGCCCGTCATCGACGAAAGTCCGCTCGTGATGGAGTGCGAGGTGGTGGACAACTACGAGACGGACACCTTCGACAACTTCATCTGCAAGATAACGAACACCTATGTGGACGAGGACTGCCTGAACGAAAAGGGCAAACCCGACTACGAGAAACTGAAACCCGTGCTGTTCGAGATGCCGAACTACACCTACCTCCGCACTGGCGGGACCATCGGCAAGTGTACCAGCTTCGGGAAAGCATACAGAAAGGAGGAACAGGCATGAAGACAAGGACATTGGGAAAAGACAAACTGGAAGTATCCGCCATCGGCCTCGGCTGCATGGGCTTCACGCAGAGCTATCCCCCGTATCCCGACCGCAAGGATGCTATCGACACCATCCGCCGGGCGGTGGACCTGGGCGTTACTTTCTTCGACACTGCCGAAGTATATAGCTACGGAAAGAACGAGGACCTTGTGGGCGAGGCGTTGCAGCCCGTGCGCGACCGGGTGGTCATCGCCACCAAGTTCGGCTACGACCTGTCCGAGACGCCCGACCTGACCACCTCGGCACGTCCCGTATCGCTTTCCAGCCGTCCGGAGACCATCCGGCGGGCGGTGGAAGGCTCGTTGCGCCGCCTGCGCACCGACCACATCGACCTCTACTACCAGCACCGTGTGGACCCGAACGTATCCATCGAAACGGTGGCAGAGACCGTGGGCGAACTGATAAAGGAAGGCAAGGTGCTGCATTGGGGCTTGTCGGAAGCCGCCCCCGCCACGGTGCGCCGTGCCCACGCCGTCTGTCCGCTGGCTGCCGTGCAGAGCGAATACTCCCTGTGGTACCGCAAGCCCGAAGCGGAACTGCTGCCCACGCTGGAAGAACTCGGCATCGGTTTTGTGCCATTCAGCCCGTTGGGCAAGGCGATGCTGACCGGCCGCTTCAACAAGGACACCCGGTTCGATCAGACCGACTTCCGCTCCGCCATCCCTCGCTTCCAGGGCGACAATCTGAAGCATAACATGGAATTAGTGGAATATGTGGAGGCTTTGGCAAAACAGAAGGAGACCACTCCCGCCCGCATCGCCCTCGGCTGGCTGCTGGCGCAGAAGCCATGGATTGTCCCAATTCCGGGAACTAAGCGTGTCGAACGTATTAAAGAGAATATTGGAGGGGCTGACATACAGTTCACACCCGAAGAGCTGGCGGATATCCGCCGCCGTTTGGATAGCATCGAAATAGTCGGAGGGCGTTATCCTGAAGACCAGGAAAAGATGACAGGACTGTAATTCCGAAAACCTATGGAACGACGCGAATTTTTGAAGAAGTCTGCGCTGGCGGCGTTGGGCACGGCGGTAGCCGGCACGGGGTTGGTGCAGGCTTTCAACCACATAAACGATAACGAATCAAAGACAGACAAGATGAAGATAGTAGTATTGACGGGAAGTCCCCGCAAGAATGGCAATTCTGCATATCTGGCGGAACAGTTCATTAAAGGAGCCGAGGAAAAGGGACACGAGGTGTTCCGCTTCGACTGCGCGTTCAAACAGGTGGAGCCATGCCGTGCCTGCAACCGTTGCGGCATGAACGGTCCCTGCATATTCAATGACGATTTTCAAGAACTTCGTCCGCACCTGATAGAAGCAGACATGGTGGTGTTCGCCACTCCCATGTACTACTTCAGCATCTCGGCGCAGATGAAACGGGTGATAGACCGCTTTTACGCCATCAACGGACAGATAAAGGGAGCATCCAAAAAGGCCGCGTTCCTGATGACTTACGCCGATACCTCCCGAAAAGAGGCTGAACCGATGCTGGTGCATTACCATACGCTGATGGATTATCTCGGCTGGACAAGTGTAGGCGAAGTCATAGCATCAGGAGTGTGGACAGCAGGCAGTGTCAGAAATACGGATTATCCGCAGCAAGCCTACCAGTTGGGCAAGAGTTTATAATCATTTATCAGAGAACAAGATGAAAAAAGTAATAGGTATAATCGCCCTCGTGCTGGCAGGAAGCCTGTCCGCGATGGCACAAACGACAGGCAATATGAACAGAATTGAAGTATGCAAGCAGAACTACCATACCCTTTTTGGCGGTGAAGCCCTGACCGGACAGGGTACGGATCCGGAGATGATGGACATCCTCCAGAAATTCATTTTCGGCGAGGTTTTCCAGACTGGAAACCTTACCTTGAAACAGCGCGAGATGATTACCTGCATCACCCTCGCCACGATGCAGACGCTTCCGCAACTGAAAGCCCACGCAGGAGCGGCCCTCAATGTGGGTGTCACTCCTGAAGAACTGCGTGAGGTTATGTATCTCACGGCACCGTTCATCGGCTTTCCGAAGATGCTGAACGCCGTGGCTACGGTAAACGACGTGTTCAAGGAGCGTGGCATCAGCCTGCCTTTGGAAAAGCAAGGCACGGTGACGGAGGAAACACGCCATGAGACGGGCAAAGCCATTCAGGACAAGCAATATCCGGGCGGTGTATCGTCAGTCATGTCAGGTATGCCCGGAGATATGGGCAAGTATGTAGAACAGTTCCTGACCGACTATTTTTTCGGTGAAATATACAGCCGTGGCGCACTTGATTTACAAACGCGCGAACTGTTGGGCTATTGCGTACTGACCACTTTGGAAGCCGAAAGCCAGCTCCACTCGCACTATCACGGCAACATCAACGCGGGCAATTCTCCCGAAACGGTGGCCGCCGCCGTCATCCAGTGCCTGCCCTATATCGGCTTCCCCGCCGCTATCAAGGCATTGCGTATCATTAAAGAGGAATATGCAAAGTAACATTACAAGGTGAAAGGTTTATGAACAAGATTATTTTGACATTGGCGGCGGTAATGACCATGGGCTTTGCCGCCTGCGCCCAAAACAAAGGAGAAAAGAATATGCAAACCGAAAACAAACCATTAGTCGTGTATTTTTCCGCTACAGGCACGACCGCCAAAGCAGCCCGGACGATTGCGGATGTCACAGGCGGAACTCTGTACGAGATTGTTCCGCAACAAGCCTACACCGCCGATGACCTTGACTGGAACGACAGGCGGTCTCGCAGTTCGCTGGAAATGAACAATCCGCAGGCACGTCCGGCATTGAAAGGTACAAAAGCTGATGTCGCTGCCCACGATGTCATTTTCATCGGCTATCCTATCTGGTGGAATCAGTCTCCGCGAATTATCAACACATTCATCGATAGCCACGACCTGACAGGTAAGATGCTCGTTCCGTTTGCTACCTCCGGCGGAAGCAGCATAAGCAACAGCGTGAAAGAATTAAGAAAAACCTATCCTGATTTGAAATGGCAGGACGGCAAAATACTAAATGGAGCAAGCCGGAATACCGTCCAAAACTGGATTAATGATGTGGTAAAATAATAATCTCATAAAATCAAAAATGATGTTTGGAATAGGAACACAAGAGATAATATTCATCGTGCTGATTGTCCTCCTGTTCTTTGGAGGCAAGAAAATCCCCGAACTGATGAAAGGTCTGGGCAAAGGAGTGCGCAGTTTTAAGGAAGGTGTCAAAGGCGTGGAAAACGACCTTGAGATAAAGGATGAAAATCCGGTCAAATAAGAATATGGCACAGGCGGAAGATGAAGCTCAAATCGGTGAGATGTCGTTTTGGGAGCATTTGGATGTATTGAGGGCTTCCCTGATAAAGATTGCCATTGCGACTGTGCTGTGCGGCATTGTGGCATTTCTGTTCAAGGAGGAATGTTTTCGGTCATCCTTGCCCCTAAAAACGATGCGTTCATCACCTACCGTCTGTTCAATCGTATTGCGGGATGGACTACTGGGGCAGAAAGTTCTGGTTTTTCTATTCAGCTTATAAATACCGGACTGGCGGAACAGTTTGTCATCCACATGAAAACCTCCGTCTATATCGGTTTTTTGTTCTCTTCTCCCTATACTTTGTACCTGCTTTTCCATTTCATTTCTCCGGCACTATACGAAAATGAAAGGAAATATTCCTTTCGTGTGGTTGGCAGCGGGTATGCGATGTTCATTCTTGGGGTATTGCTCAGTTATTTTCTGATATTCCCGCTGACTTTCCGTTTCTTGGGAACCTATCAGGTCAGCAATGACGTGGCGAACATGATAACGCTCCAGTCCTACATGGGGACATTGCTGATGATGTGTATTCTGATGGGTATCGTATTTGAACTTCCTGTGTTGTGCTGGCTGCTGGGCAAACTCGGCATATTGTCCGCCGGATTCATGAGGCGTTTCCGCAAGCATTCAGTTATCGCTATCCTGATAATCTCCGCCATCATCACCCCGACATCAGACATATTCACTCTTTCATTGGTGGCATTGCCTATCTGGATGCTGTATGAGGTCAGCATTCTGATTGTCGGAAAATCAAAAGGAAACAAAAAAGATGAGATTTGAACAAAAGTTACAGATTAGAATTGCTCTCGGATATGTTGTGATGCTCGTTGTTGGGATAAGCATGATTGCCATTATGTTACACGAGCGTAAACGGATACATAAAATAGAAGCAGAGACTGAGGATATTCGCCAAGTGAGCCGCGACATCAACACCGCCCATCGCCGCATCACCCGGCTTGCCCTGCTGGGCGAGGGCGTCATCGGCTGGGACGAGGCAGACCGCCGCCACTACCACGCCCAACGCTTGCGCGCCGACAGCCTGCTGCAAGCCTTGCAGCCCCAATGCACGGCGTATGTGCATACGGCGCAGATAGACACGCTCCGCTCACTGTTGTCCGACAAGGAAGACCACCTGCTGCACATCGTGGAAGCAGTGGAGCGGCAAGGGGACGCGGACAGCCTTTTGGTGAACCACCTGCCCGAAGTGGCGAAGCGTGCCACCCGTGTGCGCACAGTTGCGCAGAAAAAGAAAGGCATCGCAGGCTTCTTCGGTGGCAAGAAAACCGTACAGGTGCTTCCTTCCGCCAGGGAACTGCACCAGTTCAGCGACAGCCTGATAACCATCCGGCAGAGGGAGTCAGCCGAAATAGAGGCTTACGCCGACAGCCTGCGCACCCGCAACCGGGCGTTGAACAGGGAACTGGACAGGCTGATACGCGACCTTGACACGCAGGCGCAAAACGCTTTTACTCAACGGGAACAGAAGATAGCCCAAGCGCAGGCTTTGTCCCTGCGGCTGTTCACCGCCACCATATCCGTCGCCATCCACCGGGAAATGAAACGCAACGACAACGAAAGGAAACAGCGTGAGAAGCTCATCGGCGAGTTGCAGGAGAGCAACGAGGCGAATGAAAAGCTGATAAAGCTAAGGCGTAACCTCATCCAGAATGTCACCCACGAACTGCGCACACCATTGACCGCCATCAGCGGCAACGCCGAACTGCTGCTGAACGACACGGAGGCGGACAGCCGGATGCGCCACGCACAGACCATCCATGATGCCGCCGGACGAATGGCAGGGATGATAAACAGCCTCTTGGTGTATTTCCGTTTGGACAGCGGCAAGGAAACGCCAAGCGTCAAACCGTTTAAGCTATGTGCCATCGCCAAAACCCTGCAAACGGAGTTCGAGCCGTTGGCGGACGGGAAACATCTTGCTTTCACGGTGGAGAACCGTGTGGACGAGATTGTAAGCGGCGACAAGAACCGCATACTTAGCATTGGCAGCAACCTACTATCCAATGCCATCAAGTTCACCAAAAGCGGAACAGTCGCATTGAGTGCCGATTATAAGGACGGTACATTCACGTTGTCGGTATCGGACACGGGAACAGGCATGACAAAAGAACAACAAGCACGGGTATTCACCCCGTTTGAAAGGTTGGGCAACGCCGTGACGGAAGACGGCTTTGGGCTGGGGCTTGCCATCGTAGCCGATACGGTGAAGCTGCTGAAAGGGAGCATCAACGTGGAAAGTGAACCGGGTAAGGGAAGCCGTTTCACCATGAGCCTGCCCTTGCCCAAGGCGGAGGAAACAGCAATAAGCGAAAAGAAACAATGTAACTGTGCATCGCTTTCCGGCTGCAACATATTGGCAATAGACAATGACTTGGTTTTGCTTAATATGTTGCATGATATGTACAGACAAAATGGCGTGGAATGCGACACCTGTCAAAGCGTGGGCGAATTGACAGACCTGATGCGCACGAAGGACTACGACCTGCTGGTGACCGACCTAAAAATGCTGGAAGTGAACGGCTACGAAGTGCTGGAACTCCTGCGCACATCGGAAATCGGCAATTCGCAAACCATCCCCGTAGTCGCCGCCACCGCAGCAGGCTATGTGGAGGAAGAAGAACTGAAAGCAAAAGGATTTGCCGCCATGCTGCCCAAACCTTGCTCCATAGACGAGCTGCTGGCTGTTACGGAAAGTTGCGTCAAGCGGAACAAGACAAGCCGCATAGACCTGTCGCCCCTGCTTGCCTTTAGCGAGAAGCGGAACATATTGGAAAAGCTGGCAACCACGACGCAATCCGATATGGACGAGGTACGCAAGGCAGCGGAAGCAAAGGACATGGAGGCGTTGGATAACTGGGTACACCACCTCAAAAGCTCGTGGATGCTGATAAAGGCGGAACAGCCGCTGAAAATGCTGTATGACGCCATCCATAAGGGAAATATATCGGATGAAGAATTAAAAGCAACCGTTGGTGCTGTATTGGCACAAGGCAATCTGATTGTTGATTTGGCAAGGAAGGAGGCGGAACAATGGGACGGATAATCGTGATAGAGGACAACCCAATATTTGCCGACTATGCGTGTCGTCTGTTGGCAAGCAAAGGCTTCCAAGGCATCAGCACCTTCAACTGCAACGGCGCACGGAAGCTGTTTGCCAAGATGCAGGAGGATGACATCGTGCTTGCCGACATGCGCCTGCCCGACGGTGACGGCATCGCCCTGCTGGAAGAACTGCGGAAGCAAGGCAGGCACAATCCCTACATCGTCATAACCGACTATGACGAAGTGCCCACCGCCGTCAGGTCTATGAAACTGGGCGCGGAGGACTACATCCCCAAAGACCTTTTGGAAATGAACTTGCCGCCATTGCTCCGCAGTTTACAGAAAAGGATGAAACGGCAAGACGCGCCCATTCTAGAACGTACAAGCGAAGCCTTCAAAACGATATACGACAAGATAAGGCTGGTAGCCCCCACGAACATGAGCGTCCTGATATTGGGCGAGAGCGGCACGGGTAAGGAACACATCGCCGAAAAGATACACGCAAGGAGCAAAAGGTCGGGAAAGCCTTTCAAACCTGTGGACTGCGGCCTGCTGTCAAAGGAGCTTGCCGCGTCTGAACTGTTCGGACACGAGAAAGGGGCGTTCACCGGAGCCGACAACAAGAGACAGGGCGTTTGGGAAGATGCGAATGGCGGCACGTTGTTCCTCGACGAGATCGGCAACCTGTCATTGGAGGTGCAGCAGATGCTGCTCCGCGCGTTGGAGTCCAAGCGTTTCAGACCGTTGGGCAGCACCAAGGACAAAGCGGCGGACGTGCGCATCATTGCCGCCACCAACGAGGACTTACAGACAGCCATCGCCGAAAAGCGTTTCCGGGCGGACCTCTACCAACGGTTGAAAGAATACACCATACAGATACCGCCGCTACGTGAGTGTCGTGAGGATATCCTGCCATTGGCTGACTTCTTCCGGCAACTCGCCAACGAGGAATTTGAGAAGCATGTGAAAGGCTTTGACACGGAAGCAAAGAAACGGCTGCTCGCCTATACATGGGGCGGCAACGTGAGGGAACTGAAAAGGGTCGTGCGTATGGCGGTATTGCATACTGATGGTGATACGGTCATGGTGGACACATTGGAGTTTGATGAAATTCCATCGGTGGCTGATGATACTTTGTCGTTAAGCAACATGGAAAAGACGCGGATACTCCGAGCCTTGGAACAGGCAAAGGGCAACTGCACGTTGGCGGCAAAATTGCTCGGCATCGGGCGTACCACGTTGTACAACAAGATAAGATTGTACGGTATAAAATACAAGGAATAGACCAAACACACCGTAGGTTTGAATAGGTTGCCCGACTTCGGAGAGGCAACCCGGCAGCAAGGTTTTCGGGAGTAACCCGAAAAGTTTCGAGTTACTCGAAACATACCTTGCTGCTGCTATTTTCGGCAGTAACCGAAAAGCCTTCGGGTAACTCGAAGGACACCTTGCTGATTTCTCGTGAAATCAGTAATCCGTCAGCAAACGGATTGGAATTTGTGCTGTTATTTCGGCTCTCAAAGTATTTTATCCGATACCTAAGCTGACCAAAAGAAGAACGGGAATGAGGGGATAGAGGATTAAGAGAGTGGTTATAACCATATGAATGCCAGCAGGTCTGCCTGTATGTGGGTTTTCGTGAATGCAAATGCGTGCGGACATACACACGCTGGCCTGCAAGCTTGCCCGCACGCACTTCGACCTGCCTTCCTGCTTGCCTGCCGACCTGTCTGCCGGCGTGCCTGCTTGCCGTCATGCAGGCAGACAGGTGAACTTTCCAGTCGGCCATTTTGCAAAAGGGCAGGCTCAAATATAATATGGAAACGGTACGGAATTAAAGACGGGGGAAGTGTTCTGTACAATAATGATAAGATGTTTGATTTTCGCTATTTTTCAGAGGAATAGTTTTGGCAATGAGAGGGAAAAACACTACTTTTGCAAATGAGAAAAGCGTTCTTTTGATTGATGCAGAACATTGCAGAATAGAGAAGCCCGCTGGTTTCCAAGTCGTTACCTATCAAGATGACAACCTTTGTAAGTTTCTTGTTTTCAATGAATAAGAAGAATTAATATGTCTTCCGCAATGAAAGCTGATTTGCTTGTTTATGCCACACTCGCTGATAACCTTTTTCAGCTTCTTGCAGACGTTCCAATAGTTGATTTCGCCGAAAACCGAATTGTCCTTTTGGAACGGTCTGTACTTTCCGATTATTTGCAACGGGATATCCAGTAGCTTCACTTGGAACGGTACACCCGTCTTGTGCCGTTTGGAGATAATCCACTTCTCGCCGTTCACGTCCATAATCTCGTCCGTGGTCAGTTCCCTGATGTCTGCGAAGCTGAGTGCGGTGAAACAGGCAAAGACGAACAGGTCACGGGTGAAAGCAAGCGTAGCATCGGCAAACTCATGCTCGATAAGCTGCCGGATTTCCCCCTCCGTAAGATATTCCCGTTCCTTCACGTTGGGCGTGATACGGAACTGTACAAACGGATTCCTCGGTATCAGACCGTTGTAATGCGCCCGTGAAACAACCGTCTTGACCCACATGCAGGCCAGCCACACGGTAGCGTTTTTCAACCCTTGCTCCGTTGTAAGGAATACAGAGAACTCCTTGATGAAGTCGGGAGTAAGTTCCAGCATTGACATGTCATTGCGCTTGTAGCGCGACTTGATGAACGCCGCCACATAGTTCCGTGAGCGTACCATTACACGGTAAGACCCCATGCAGCGGTCTTTGCCGACACGTTTCAGGAACTTGGCGTTCTCCTTGTCAAATGCTCCGAGTATCGTTTCATACTCGCTACCGATACCTTGGTAGGCGTTGCGCACCATCTCAGCCGTAACATACGCCTCACGGTCGGATATGCGCTGGTAGTGCTTGATGATTTGCGCCTTGATGTTGTCAAGCGTAAGGTTCGTTTCCCTCGCTTCACGGCTCTTGCCCTTGACACGGTTGCCCTTTGCGTCCCAAAGCTCCTTTGCGATGCTACGCTTGCAACTGAACTGCGCCACCGTCCCGTTGATTGTAACCCGTCCCATGATGGGGACAATTCCGTTTTTCTCCTTGCTGCCGTTCACATAGAACAGCAAGCGAAATGTACTCCTTGTCATACTCGTTCTTTTTTGTTTGCAAAACTATAAATCAACGAGTTAATCCTTGACAAGCAAACCTACGCAGAACGCAGCAAACGAAGCGGCGACTGTTAAATCTGCACTTCTGGCGGGTAACGAATAGGAAACCGTTCTCTTTCTCCAATCCGCTTTGAAATAGTTTTCAGTCCTCTACCCAACTTCTGCGATTTTCTCCTAACTACTTAAATCTCAGTTTCTATTGCGTTAATCTGCTGATTTTCTTCGATTATTCCAGCAATATAATGTAATTTTGCCATGTAACTTTGATTTTTCCTAAAGTTACAAAAACTTTAGGAGACAACAAAGGCCCGAGCTTGTGAAAGTACGGGTCTTTTTCCACAAAATGAAAAAAGTGCATCAAAATGTACATTAACATACATTTTGACACACCCTCTTGGTTTTTATTTTGTACGTTTTAGTGTTATGTCTGGATATTAATCTGTGTTTTATGACGCATATTCTTTTCCGTCAACTAATCGTCGGGGCATTAGAAACGGAAGCAGAGATATGCTCTGAATGATGTTGTTGAGTATTTCTGCTTGATGTCGCTTACATCATCGTCCGACATGATGGCGCCGTATTTGCCGTTGCCGAATCTTCCTTCAACTCCTATGCCGATAGCTTTCCATGACACCTCGCCGCCGTAAGTGAAGAACGAAACGTAGCTGCCGTTAACCTCATCGTCGATAATGAGCATAGAGTAAGACGGAACAAAGCGGAAATATGCAGACACTCTAAGGTCGCCTACAGGGTTTACTGTTATCGACGGGCCTATAACGAAACCTATATCACACTGGTGCATGCCAGAGATCAACGACGGAGTTTCCTCGTCCTCATAGTAGTCGTTGTATTCTTCATCATAATCCTTATACTTTGTGTAGTTGATATCGCAACCCAGGTCAATGGCAAATTTCACTCTGTTCCACAGCGGTTTCTTGTGCAGATATATTGTGCGGCCGCTTACCAATGACACGCCGAAACTGCCTTTCAGGTCGTCTCCGTAGTTAGGAGAGAGAGTCTGGCTGACGTATCCGATAGAGAGAAACTTCTTGCGTCCCCATACAGAATGGTCTTTTTCCTTTTTCTCTGTTTCGGTATCCTTTTCTTTAATGCTGGCTGACAGTGTCTTAATCTCATTCTCAAGTGAGTCGATTCGCGTCTGTAAGCTGTCATTCGATTGATGATAATCTTTTTGTTCTTCGGCAGCAAGTGGTTCGATTTGTGTCTGTATGCTGTCGCTCGTCTGAAGATAATCTTTTTGTCCTTCGGCAGCAACAGAGTCGATGCCGGTCTGCAAGCTGTCGTTTGACTGTGCGAATAATTGTCCGCATACCATCATTATGCAGACAGTGAGTAACATCTTTTTCATAATAAGTTTGTTAATGTTTTAGTTATACCTCTTGAATGTTGTGATTTGTGTGTATTGTGTGGTTCCGCTTGAGTCGGTGCCGTTGTCAATGAGTGTCATCACCATTTCATTGTCAGACTTCATTGTGATGGTGACATATTTTGTGAAGTCACCATAGAATAACGGACAAGACAGTTTGTAGCCATCCAACTTGAATCTTGCCGACATTGGCAGTTCGGCCATGTCGTCCTTAGAGCCTGATGCGAGCAGCGTACACATGCTGTTTTTGTCAAAACGGATTACAGTATAGTCTTCGTCATCAGCAGATGTAATGTCTTTGTCTGTGCTGTAATCAACAGGATACTGTCCGTCGGTTGGCATAAAATGGTCTTCTTCACTTATGTGGGTAGTAACCCATTCGCCTTGCAGGTATACAAAAATTTCATTCTCAATGCTGTTTTCTTCGTCGCTGCTGCAGGATGAAAATGTCATTCCGGATATTATCGCCAATAAAATAACCAGAATATTCCCAAATAATTTTTTATTAAGATTCTTCATTTTAACAATATGTATTAAAGTTTCATTCCCAGTAAAGTCTTGCACACTGTTGAAAATACAGGTGCCAGGCCCGCGCTCATTCTAAATTACGTTCCGCATCACCTTGTCAATAAGATTTTAAATATCACACTTCAGTGAAGTATAAGCGTCTCTACGTTTTTGCTGTGGTAATCAATTCTCTAAAAGATTGCAGGAAATATGTAAAAAAAAGCGAGCACTATATATCTTTAGTCGTTGTAAGTTTATTTTCATTTTTTCACCATAGGCAGATAATTTTTAGTTTCATGTGGCAAATATATAATTTTTTTTGCAATTATATATGCTTTTAAACTTAAATCATGTATAAAAATCTGACGGCATGACATATTTTTTGTATCTTTGCAAGGCAGACAATATTTTGCCGTGCAATTTTTAATGAGAGATACTATAACAAATACATTTATGAAAACAAATTACGAAATTCGCTATGCAGCGCATCCGGAGGATGCAAAAAGCTATGACACCAAGAGAATACGCCGTGACTTCCTTATCGAGAAAGTTTTTGCGGCTGACGAGGTAAATATGGTTTACTCTATGTACGACCGTATGGTTGTGGGCGGCGCAATGCCGGTCAACGAGGAACTTAAGCTCGAGGCTATCGACCCGCTTAAGGCCGACTACTTTACAACACGCCGTGAGGTCGGAATATTCAATGTAGGCCAGGGCGAGGGCGTAGTGAAGGTTGGCGACGAGACATTCACTCTCGGATTCAAGGAGGCTCTATATATCGGCCGCGGCGACCGCGACGTGTTCTTCAGCAGCAAGGACCCGCAGAACCCCGCTAAATTCTATTTCAACAGCGTTACTGCCCACAAGGAGTATCCATGCAAGAAGATTACAAAGGCCGACGCCGTTGTAGCTCACATGGGCTCGCTCGAGATGAGCAACGAGCGCGACATCAACAAGATGATAGTTTCACAGGTATTGCCCACATGCCAGCTGCAGATGGGTATGACAGAGCTTGCCACAGGCAGCGTATGGAACACCATGCCGGCTCACGTTCACAGCCGCCGCATGGAGGCTTACTTCTACTTTGAAGTGCCCGAGGACCAGGCCGTATGTCACTTCATGGGACAAATCGACGAGACACGTCACATCTGGATGAAGGGCGACCAGGCAGTTCTGTCTCCTGAATGGAGCATCCACAGCGCCGCTGCCACTCACAACTATACCTTTATCTGGGGTATGGGCGGCGAGAACCAGGACTACGGCGACCAGGACTTCTCTAAGATAACGGATTTGAAATAAAGTATATTTCAGTAGTTAAAGAAGTTAGAGTAGTTAAAGGAGTTAAAGTCAAATGCATTGTCGCCTTAAGCCGGCAACTTGGTTTATATAGATTAAAAGCAGCAAGACATTTGACTTTAACTCCTAAGCTCACAGCTGTGAGCGGTAACTACTTTTAACTACTATAACTCCTACATAAAAAGAACAAACCTATGGATACATTCTCAAAAAAATTCTCACTTGAAGGAAAAGTGGCGCTGGTTACAGGAGCCGCTTACGGAATTGGCTTCGCCATCGCTGAGGCCTACGCACAGGCAGGCGCAAAGATTGCGTTCAACTGCCGCTCACAGAAACACATGGATCAGGCTCTGGCCGACTATAAGGCTAAGGGCATCGACGCAAAAGGATATATCTGCGACGTTACTAAAGAGGACGAGGTGAAGGCTATGGTTGCCGACATAGAGAAAGAACTCGGCACGATAGACATCCTCGTTAACAACGCCGGCATAATCAAGCGTATACCTATGACAGAAATGTCGGTTGAGGACTTCCGTCAGGTTGTCGACATCGACCTTAACGCACCTTTCATCGTGTCTAAGGCCGTAATACCGGGCATGATAAAGAAAGGCCACGGCAAGATTATCAACGTATGCTCAATGATGAGCGAGCTGGGCCGCGAGACTGTTTCGGCATACGCAGCAGCCAAGGGCGGACTGAAGATGCTTACACGCAACATCTGCTCTGAGTTTGGCGAGCACAACATACAGTGCAACGGCATCGGTCCGGGCTACATCGCCACTCCTCAGACTGCACCTTTGCGCGAGCGTCAGCCGGACGGCAGCCGCCATCCGTTCGACAGCTTCATCGTATCTAAGACTCCTGCCGCACGCTGGGGCACGCCTGAAGACCTTATGGGCCCTGCAGTGTTCCTCGCTTCAGACGCTTCCGATTTCGTAAACGGCCACATCCTTTACGTTGACGGCGGTATACTTGCATACATCGGCAAGCAGCCATGATGAATGACATAAATACGGAATATGCAGGCACAATGCGGCCTGCGTGTTCCGTATTTCTTTTACAAGTCAGACAATATGCAGTGTCTGCGCAAGCACCACAAGAGAAGATTTGAAATGACTTAATAAAAACAATATAACCTGAAAAACCAATAATTATGACTAAAAAAGGACTTTTTATTTGCATTGTCTCTGTCTTTACATTTACCAATGCAAAAAGTAACGTTACTGACAAATGGCCTGACATCCCATTACTTACTGTTACAACCGAGAACGGAGACTTTCCTACATGCGACATCGTTTATCCGCCTGAAGGATGTGTAGGAACCGGTATCACGGCCAACGAATATGTTGCCGGAAGACTGGTGATGACTCTTGGTACAGACACGCTTTATGACTCTGGCGAATATGTTAAGGACGAGTCGGGCGTGAGAATGAAAATACGCGGTAACAGCACAGGTGCGTCAGAAGGACAGAAACCTTACAAACTGAAGCTGTCGAAGAAGTTTGACATGCTTTTTCGTGGTGATGAAGACTATAAGGAGAAAGACTGGAACATGCTGAAGATAAGCACATGGAATCCTGGCTTTGCCAATTCTGAGAGCAACATCCTCAATGTACTAGGTTTTGCCTTGAGCAAGTATGTCGGACTGGAGTGGACTCCAGGCTATACATTCGTCAATCTTGTCATGAACGGCAAGTATATGGGAATGTATTATCTTACAGATGCCATAGAGCGCGGCGACAAAAGAGTTGACATCAAGAAGTCGGGCTATCTTATAGAGAACGATGCCTATTGGTGGAACGAAGACCTGTATTTTAAAACCGGCCATCAGAACTCTGTCATGGGGTGGACTTACAAGTATCCTGACGCAGAAGACGTGGATGACGCCATAACGGGCAATATACAGACATACATTAATGATTTTGAAGATGCTCTTTATTCGGGCGCGGATATCGACGAATACATAGACCTTGCCTCGTTTGCCAAATGGATACTTGTGCACGACATTCTTAATTCTGACGATGCGGCAGGCACAAACATGTATATGTATAAGCATGACTATGATGAGAGCAATCCGTATTCAACAAAACTGATGATGGGCCCGCTGTGGGATTTTGATTCCTCGTTCAAGACCGACGCCTACGACAGTTGGAGCTCTATGCACAGGCTGGATTACTTCTATTATCCGCAGCTCTTCAATAACGGGAAGTTTGTTGCCGAATATAAAAATCAGTGGGAGAGCATAAAACCAACATTGGCTGAAACCGTAGCAAACGCTCTCGACTCTGTGGCACAGGCTTATGGTGGTGCGCTCGAAGAAAGCATGAACCTGCATAAAACGGTATATCCCACAGAATGTGCCAACAGTCTGCAGTCTCAGATTGATGAAATTAATGACAAAATAGGAAAGAGAATAGCCTGCTTGGACAGCATGATAGAAAATCTTCAGACATCAGGTATAAGTCAGACAACCGAATTTACCCTTCCCCGCAGTATAGTTGCCGTTTATGATGTATACGGCAGACAGTGCAGCACCGGTATCGATAATCTGTCCAAAGGTGTATACGTTGTGCGTTATGACGACGGCTCGTCGCAGAAAATATTGAAGAAATAACTTCTTACAAATAATACCTCCGGCATATAAAGATTAAGTATGTGTCCGGCTTGGCGCAATACATCATAAATGTTTGGCATGATGTATTGCGCCTTTTTCATATAGTTAAGCCTGTCTTGCGGTAAAGTGTTTATCGGCTTATCTTTTTTATTAGTATGCAACATACATCATTGATGACATTTTAGCCACCAGAAACCTCGTCTGTTGCCTTAGCTTTTACTCTTCTTCCCATTCCGCATCTTTTTCTTTATTCATCGTTTTCGGGCATTACTCATGTATGTAAGGTGGTGAAATATTTAATAGATTTACCCCTTTTGAAATGTGTATCAATAAAAACGCCCTGAAGATCGTAACATTTTTATATGATAATGCTTATACATTTAAATGTACAATATAGAATAATGCTATTTTGTTAACCAAATATCATGTGTCTACTTTCAAACTGTTAATGGCCCGTTTACGACCCGTAACTCGGCCACTTTTGCATCAAAACTCGGCCACTTTTTGTGCGTAAACCGTAGACTTATTTCTTTAAAACGGCAAAGTTGTGTGTGGCGATGTAGGATGACGGGGCAGGGGAGTGTCATGGCTGTCTTGACGCCAATGCTAATCGCCTTAATTTAATTGGTCGGGCGGTACAGATGTAGCCAACGCGATTGATTATGTGCCGCCTGCTCTCCGTCTTGCCTGATGTTCGTATCCGGCCTTTAAAATCATTAAAGCTTGTTGCCATACATTCAGTGGAGAAATAACATGCTAAATGTTATTTTTAAATAAGGTATTAGTATCGCATGTATGACTTGCATGCAAATAATAAAGAAATGTAAAAACAAAATACTGAAACAAATGTCAATATTAAATAATATTGGCCTATATATATAAATATAATAAGGTGTAAGGATTTTTATGAAAAACGATGTCCATCTCTTACCAAGAGATAGAATTCCGATGCAAATATATGAACAAATACTAATATCTGCAAATGATTTAATGATTTTTTTTCAAAAACATTGAAAAAAGCATTAGAAGATACACCTGTTAGTATTAAGGGCTGAAAATCCCTTGTATAAACGGTTTTGCAGCCAAATTCTATCTCTTGGTAAGAAAGAGTATGTTGATAAAACCAAATGAAATACTTATATATATAGTTTTTTAATTTAATTAATTTATCAAATGAAAAGAAAAATTTTCAGTTCCCTGCTCCTTGTGGCGTTCCTATGCGCTTCAATGGGCATGTTCGTTTCTTGTAAAGACTATGAGGATGACATCAATGCGAACAAAGATGACATCACTGCTTTACAGAATCAGTTGGCTGACTTGCAGACTACACTGTCAAATGAGTTGAGCAGTGCAAAAAGCGAGTTGAGTACTCAAATCTCTGACGCCAAGGCTCAGCTTCAGGCTGCCATCGATCAGAAGGCTGATCAGGCTACTGTAACTGCACTCGAGGCAAGAGTTGCTACTTTGGAAGGCGACCTCGCTGCTAAGGAGGCTGCTTTGAATACAAAAATTGATGCTGTTAATGAGGCTATCACCGGCCTTGACGGAAGACTTGAAAGCGTTGAAGCTGCTTTAGCTACAATCACAGCCATGACAGGCGACTTTACAGCTCTTCAGCAGACAGTTAACGACCTTAAGTCAAAAGTTGAGGGTCTTGAGAATCTTGACATTGCTGCTATAGCAAGAGAGGCTGTAGAGAAGGATCTTGAAACTCAGAAAGAGGCTCTTGAGGCTTTCAAACAGGAGATTGCTGATGCTGACTATCAGGGCCAGATCGACAAACTGCAGGAAGAAATCGCTGCACTGCCTACAGCTGACCAACTGAAAGAGCTTGCAGACAAGATTGACGCTTACGACATCGACAACCTTGCACAGAAAATTTCTGACGCAGAGGATGCCATCGCAGCTTTACAGTCTTCACTGTCTGACTATGCTACTGTTACAAGCGTAAACGAACTTGAGCAGGCTCTGCAGAAGCAGATTGATGACCTGAACGAGCTTATCAGCGGTAAAAATGGTCTTAACGACAACATCAACACTCTTACTGTATTTGTTGAGAAACTGCTTAACAGCATTGCTCTTGTTCCGGAACTCTATGTTGACGGTATCGAGTCTATCGAATTCCGTACATTGTTCTATAGTCCAGTAATGCCTGGTACAAGTGGCGAAGTTGCTGATTGGTCAAAAGAACCTGTTCGCGTAGATAACGGACAGACAACAGCAACTTACAGACTGAACCCAAGTTCTGTTTCTATCGAAGGAATCGATTCTGCAAATATCGATTTCGTAGCTGCTACTGCTGAGGTAAGATCAGTATTGGCTAACTCTCCTGTTAAGTTCAATGGTATTAAGAGTTTCCAGAATGGTCTTATGACTGTTAAACTTAAGAGAACAAGTACTGAAGGATCTCTGAATCTTAGTGGAAACAAGACATACATCGTTGCTTTGAAGGTTCCTCGTTATAATAAGGACAAGAGCACAACTGATATCTATTCAGAAAATTCACGTCTTGTTGAAACTCTGTTTACTCCGCGTATAGCTAAACTCGCTTGGGATGTTACAGATAAACAGCATCACTATGCAGACAGTGCAACCATCTGGAAAACAAGCGTTGACCTGGATGATGAAGTTAAGAATCCTATCGCAGCTGAGATTTACTATAATGAGACAAAGGATCTTTCTACTCTCGTAACTGGTTGCTATCTGAATGCTGACGACGATCATACACAGATTACAAAGGATGAATTGAAGGAGTATGGTATTGCATTCCGCTTTGCAATTCCTACAAAAACTTACAATACGGATGCTGACAACAATACAGACCAGCAGCAGTTTGCTACTGTAACTCCTGAAGGTGTTATTTCTTCAAAACTTCCTGATGGTGTGACAAACAATATGGCTTGTGTCGGCAAGGAGCCTATCGTTCGCATAATGCTTTGCGATACTGTAAATCACAGACTTCTTGACGAGAAGTATATGAAGATTAAATGGACTCAGAAGATGCTTGAGGATGTAACTCTTGATAGTAAGAGTGACGAGTTTACTCTTGGCTGCAAGGGTATAACAGCTGAACTGAAATGGGATTGGCTTATCACTAAGGTTTATGCAAAAGTTCAGGCAGAGGGTCTTGATCAGGCTACATTCGAGAAGATTTATCCATTTGCTGATATAACATGGACTCCTGCAAATGATGCTGCTGCTGACAAGAACAACGGTATCCTTGTATTCAACAATACAACAAACGAGCAGGGCGATGCTCTTGCTGCTACATGGCTTCTGACAGATGACATTATTGGTGATATTACTGCTACTGGTAGCAAGACCTTTACTAAGGTTATAACATTCAAGTCTTCTATGCCGGCTCAGTATCCTGACTTGAAGATGACTTGGAATGTTACAGTTAAGCTGCCTACTCTGCCTACTATCGCTGGTTACTTCGATACATATTGGTTCGAGAAGTACAACACTTATGATGTTCTGCCTGTTCAGTATGGTACAGATGCTGCAGTTGGTTACACAACAGTAAGATATGAGAATAACCTTACAAGCGCATTTGGATATACAGCAAAATGGAACAATGATAACTTCTTCATCAAGGATATGACTGACTGCGGTACTTGGGATCTCCAGTTCTCTTATGGTGACCAGATGACAGGCTATGCTGTTAACGTATCAAAGGAAAGCTATCTTGATAATATCGAGTCAGTAAATAACTTCGGTGGATATATTTTGAGAAATACAAATGTTGGTGATAATTCTGCTTATCTGAAGTGGGCAAACCGTATAAATTCTTGGGGTACAACATTCGATACAGATGCAACTCCTTATCTGTATGTTCCTGCTAACAAGTCAAGCAACTGGAATTTGATCAACCCGCTTGCACAGGCTGACGAGAAGGGTATACCAGCAAGAACTCACGACAATAAGGTTAGCATCAGCGTATGGGCTAAGATTAACGGTTACAACAAGGTTCTTGTTAAGAAATATAATGTATGCCTCATTGCTCCTATCCGTCTTGATGTTGAATCTAGAGGTGGATTCGAGGAAGGTATCGTAGACGGTTCTAAGGTTGATGGAAGCAAGTTGGTTTCAATAACAGACTTCCGCGGCTATGCTGTAGCAAAAGACTACATCGGCTCATCAGAGCTTGAGAAGTATGCTCCGAAACTTTGGGGTTACTATGATATTCATTCATTGTCATTCGATCTCAGCAAGGCAAGATATACATTGGCTGTTGATGGTGGCAGCGTAGTTGCAAGCAATGACCTGTCTTATGAAGATGCTATGACAGCTTCTAAACTGGTTCAGCTTACTAATGGTGCAGTTAATCTGTCACTGAGCAAGGATGCCTATAGCTACGAGATCACATTCAAGAACAATGGTGGATCTAACGTTGAGGAAATGTTCTACGTTTACATTCCTGTAACACTTAAGTATGCTTATGGTGAACTGACAGAATACGTTAAGATACCTGTTTATCCACGTGGTCAGAAACCTGCATCTGCAAGACGTTAATGAATGAATTGATAATGCCTTAAGGCATTTGATAACAGACAATAATAACTTCAATTGGGAGCGCCCCTTGTGATATTGAGGGGCGCTCTTTTAAAAACAAATAAAGTTTCTATGATTAAATCAGCTAAATATGTCGTAATTGCAATGGCTCTGCTTATTGTGGCTTCATGTAGCGAAAAAAAGAAGAAAGAAACTATTCTTCCGACAGATCCACGTATGGATCAGACAATGTCGCGTACAAGCAAGGATACGACGATGCTGCTCGACATGACAAAGAAGTTCCTGGAAACTTTGAAAAATAACGACATCGACGGTGCAATCAGCCAATTGTATGAGGTTAAAGACAATAAGGTTCTGCCTCTATCAGCTGAGCGCGAGAAAGAAATACGTAAGACACTGACTACATTCCCGGTATTGTCATATAAGATAGACGAGCTTCTTCTATATAGCGACAGCGACACCGAAGTGCGTTACACAATCGAGTTTTTTGAGAAACCTAAGGGCGATACACGTCCTAATACGATAAGATGTTCGGTTAATCCGACTCGTATAGGTGGCAAATGGTATCTGACAGTCTCTAAAGTTGCTCAAGAAAATAATTATAAGAATGACTGAAAATAAATAAACACCATTAGCTATGCGTTATTTAAGTTTTTTATTGGTCGCAGGTTTCCTCTTGTTGGGAAATCACGTGTCAGCTCAGGAAAGCGAGCCTGAGTACGAATTTAACAAGCATTGGTTTGTAAGCGTTCACGGCGGAGCGCAGTACACATTGGGCGAGGCGCCATTCGGCGACCTTATATCTCCCAACGTTCAGGTAGCAGCCGGATATCAGTTCACGCCCTGGTTTGCCACACGTCTTTCAGTGGGCGCATGGCAGAGCAAAGGCGGCTGGAACGGCTACATGCTCAACGGTAAGGCCGTAAACACTACATATAAATACAATTACGTAGCTCCGGGCATTGACTTCATGTTCAATCTGTCTAATGCCATTTGCGGTTATAACCCAATGCGTCTGTTCAGCGTTACGGCTTTCATCGGCGGCGGTGCCAACATAGGTTTCGGTAACGACGAGGCTAACGAACTGGCTAACGCAGGCTATGACATGCGCTACATCTGGAGCGGCACTAAGGTGCGCCCTGTTGGCCGCGGCGGTTTGTCGTTCGACTTCCGTGTGAGCGACCGCGTTAGCCTCGGCATCGAGGGCAACGCCAACGTGATGTCAGACAAGTATAACTCTAAGAAGGCAGGCAATGCCGACTGGTATTTCAACGCTCTTGCAAGCGTAACAATCCGTCTGGGCAAGACCTACAAGAAGAAAGAGGCTCCTGTTGTAGCCCCGGTTGAGCAGGTTGTTGCCGAGCCGGTTGTAGAGGAAAGACAGCCCGTAGCCGAGCCTGTAGAGGAGAAAGTTGAGGAGAAGGGCATGAAGCGTGACGTATTCTTCACGATTAACTCAAGCGTAATCCGCGATTCAGAGCGCGCAAAGGTTGAGGAACTTTCTAAATATTTAAACAATCATAAAGATGCAATTGTCGAAATAACAGGCTATGCCGACGCCGGCACAGGTACAGCGGCCGTAAACCGCCGCCTGTCTTCAGAGCGTGCAGAGGCTGTTAAGAAGATGCTGATAGAAAAATGCGGTGTGTCAGCCTCGCAGATAAAGACCTCTTACAAGGGATCAGAGGTTCAGCCGTTTGCTGAGAATGACATGAACCGTGTATCAATATGTATTATATCCAATTAGTCGATTGCAGGAGGGTGGAGACATTTGGGCTTGTGAAAGTCGTAGTCTCCTCCCGTTTTTTTTAGATCATTTACACTGTTGAAAATCAAGACACGAGCTAAACTGGACTTTTTGTTTTTTATTATAATCTTATTTCTTTTTACTTATACCTCTTATTATTTTGTTTTCCTGTAACTTATTGTTTTATATACGTTGACTGATTTTATGTCATAATGCGTGATTGACCTTGGCTTAAGGCAGATTTTCATTGTGATTTTTCTGCTGATTTCGTAGCAGTACCATTTATTTTTCACTATGCCGCCGCGCCGTATGCTGAAACCGTCATTTAAAGAAATATGTGCTTTTGTGTTGTCTTGCATCGCTCTTGGGTATCAAATCGGCAGGCTGTATATATAAAATGTGTATAATCTTTAGACTTTATGTCTTTAGGTACGCGCCTGCGGTATAATAAAAAAAGCCTGCATCCGTATGGACACAGGCTTGATATTTTTGAGGCTTTTATTTTAGTTCAAAGCATCTGTGAGCTCTGCACCAGCCTTAAATTTTGCAGCCTTTTTAGCAGCAATCTGTATCTTCTCCTTTGTAGAAGGATTGATACCTTCGCGAGCCGGGCGTTCGTTAACGCTGAATGTGCCAAAGCCGACAAGTGCTACTTTGTCTCCTGCAACGAGTGCATCCTTTATGGCTGCAACGGTTGCGTCGAGTGCTTTCTTAGAATCAGCCTTTGACAAACCTGAGCCAGCAGCTATTTTTTCAATTAGTTCTGTTTTGTTCATAATAAAAAATGTTATTTAAAATATTAGAGTATAATTTTATTCTGACTTATTTTTATCGCAAATATAACCTAATCATTTTATTTGTCAAACAAAAAATAAAAAAAAGTGAAGAATTTAATGAAAAAAAGTTGCTATAAGCCCTGCTTTATGCTGTATAACAGATATTTTTAGTACTTTTGCCATTGTTTATTGTTTTAGATAAATCATTTTGAATATGTTCAGAATACCTGTAATAACAAAGAATTTGCTGATAATCAACGTGCTGATGTTCGCTGCCACATGGGTTTTCGGACGTCAGGGTCTGGATCTTAACAATATTTTCGGCCTTCATTTTTTCCTGGCACGTGATTTCCAGATATACCAGCTGTTTACCTACATGTTCATGCATGCCGGCTTAACCCACCTGTTCTTCAATATGTTTGCCTTGTGGATGTTCGGTTGCGTAGTTGAGAATGTATGGGGACCAAAGAAATTCTTGTTCTACTATCTTACCTGTGGAGTAGGTGCCGGTCTGATACAGCTGCTGACACAGTTCGGAGAGTTTTACATGCTCGCGAGCGACCAGATTCCGGGCTTTGGCTTTGGTGATGTCATGGCGGTTGCTCACAACAGTGCGGCCATGCTTAATCTTTGGACCACGGTTGGCGCCTCGGGTGCCATTTATGGTGTGCTGCTTGCTTTCGGAATGTTGTTTCCGGAGGAGCGCCTGTTTATATTTCCGCTGCCTGTGCCTATAAAGGCCAAATGGTTTGTGTGCATCTATATCGTGGTTGAGCTCCTTTCGGCTCTCGGCACTTCAAACAGCAGCGTGGCCCATTTTGCACATCTCGGCGGTATGCTCTTCGGCTGGATGCTGATAAGATATTGGCGCAACAACCCCGGTGGAGGCAACTTCGGACGGTCTAGGGGACAACAGTTCTTTGACAACCTGAAGAGCAACTGGGAGCGACGCTCGCACCGCAAGTCGGACGACGCAAGCCGTTATGACCGTACAAGGAACGAATCAGACTGGGACTACAATGCCCGCAAAAAGGCTGAGCAGGACGAGATAGACCGCATACTCGACAAAGTGAGACGCAGCGGATACGACAGCTTGAGCGAAGAAGAAAAGCGAAAACTCTTTGACGGGGGTAAATAGCACGAAATAACTGTGCTTGCAGAATAATGAAGAAAATTAAAGACTTTACTTTGCAGGTGGTGGCCGGGGCTAATGTGGTTACGGCCTTCACCATGTTTCTTATAGGATTGTCAGACAGAATTAACCCTGCCGACCATCCTATTTTGGCTAATATCGGCCTCATATTTCCTGGGTTTATCATTATAAACCTGTGTTTCTTGGTTCTTTTTGCGGTGCTTAAGCGCAAGTATATGCTCATATCGTTCGCGGGCTTTGTTATAAGCTATCCGTCGGTGCGCACATATAGTCCGCTCAACATCAGCCGCGATGTGCCGCCGGGTTCAATAAAGGTTCTTTCTTACAATGTTCATAATTTTGCCAGGGACAACGCGCCCGAAGGACAGGTTAATCCTATTCTTGACTATATCATAGCATCAGATGCCGATATAGTGTGCCTGCAGGAGGCAGTTATCACCGACAGTCTGCGCACGGCCGTAAAGGGCGTTTACAACTATACCGACTCGGTGAAGAGCAAGAACGGCGGAGAATGTCTTGTGCTGCTTAGCAAGTTTCCCATAATATCGCGTGAACGCATTGAGTATGAGTCGAAAAACAATGTCAGCGCGGCGTTTAAGGTTAATATGAACGGAGAGACGGTTACGGTAATCAACAACCACTTTGAAACCTCGGGCTTGTCGCTTGCCGACAGGGCCGGATTTAAGGATATGGTGAAGGGGAATGCCGGCAGCGATACTGTTAGGATTGAGTCGAAGCGCCTGGCCGTAAAACTGGGAGAGTCGGCCAAAATACGCGCGCCGCAGGCTGAGGCCGTGGCCCGTTATGTAAGGAAATGCGGCAAGAACGTGATACTTTGCGGCGACTTTAACGATAACCCCATATCTTACACCCACCGCACTCTGGCTAAGGAACTTACCGACTGCTATATAGAGTCGGGCAACGGGCCGGGCATATCCTATCACCACAATGCCATCTTTGTGCGCATAGACAATATTATGTGTTCTGAATTGTGGAAGCCCTATAAGTGCAAGGTTGACAGAAGTATCGGCTGTTCAGACCATTACCCCATTTATTGTTGGCTCAAAAAGGTGGAAAAGGATAAAAATAACCGCTAAAATGAATAATAAGAGGCATTAAATTTTTCAAAGTTTAAAAAAATAATTATCTTTGTGCCCTATTAGTATCAAACTCGAAAAAACATTAAAAAAATTAATAATAATCAACAAAATGCAAAACAAAGGAATTGTAATTGTTACAGCCGTCTTACTGACGCTTGCAAGCCTTTTCTATTTGTCATTTTCTGTCGCAACAAACTATTACGACAGTCAGGCAGCTAAGATTAAAGACCCTGTAGAACAGCAGAATTATAAAGATTCTGTCAAGTATCTGGGTATTTATTCTTACCAGAAGTGCTTGGAGACACAGATAGGTCTGGGTCTTGACCTTAAGGGCGGTATGAACGTGATCCTCGAGATTTCTGTTCCTGATGTTGTTGACGTGCTGGCTGATCACAAGACAGATCCGGCTTATGTCAAGTCAATGGAGCAGGCTAAGAAGGAGGAAGAGACAAGTCAGAGTGATTTTATCTCTCTTTTCATTAAGTATTATCATCAGAATGCACCCGGACATCGTCTGGCAGAGATTTTTGCCACACAGCAGCTGAAGGGTAAAGTGAGCACACAAAGCTCTGATGCTGATGTCGAGAAGGCACTGCGTGCAGAAGTTCAGTCGGCTATCGACAACTCTTACAACGTAGTACGTAACCGTATCGACAAGTTCGGCGTCGTGCAGCCCAACATCCAGAAACTCGAAGGACAGGAAGGCCGAATAATGGTGGAAATGCCAGGCATCAAGGAGCCCGAGCGCATCCGCAAGCTCCTCCAAGGCAGCGCGAACCTCGAATTCTGGGAGACTTACAACAGCGAAGAAGTAACCCCGTTCCTCATACAAATCGACCAGATGCTGGCCAACGGCGGACAAGAGGCTGACACCACAGCCGTGAAAGACACCGCCATGACAGCACAGGCAGAGACCGCAAAGCCCAAGTTCGAACTGAAGAAAGACGGAGCTGAAGCCGACGCGGCACAGGCGTCAACCAACGCGCAGATGGAAGCCGCCAAGAAACAGCACCCGCTGCTCGCCGTGCTGCAGACCGCGCCGCAAGGCTCGCTCAGCGTAGTGGGCTACGCCAACGCACGCGACACCGCCGCAGTGAACGCCGCAATCTACTCGGACGTGGCAAAGCGCATACTGCCCTCAGACGTCAAGCTGATGTGGAGCGCGAAGCCGGCTGACGGAATAGCATCAAAGAACGTATACGAGCTGCACGCCCTGAAGGTAACGCAGAGCAACGGACGCGCCCCGCTTGAGGGCGACGTCATCACCGACGCACGCGACGAGTTCGACCAGATGACCGGCCGACCCAGCGTAAGCATGTCGATGAACTCTGACGGCGCACGCCGCTGGGCTTCGCTCACCAAGGCCAACGTAGGCCGCGCCATAGCCATCGTGCTTGACGGCGTTGTCTACAGCGCGCCCCGCGTGAACGGCGAAATCACCGGAGGAGACTCAAAGATAACAGGAAACTTCACCATTGAGGACACCAAAGACCTCGCCAACACGCTCAAGTCAGGCCGCATGCCGGCTCCGGCACGCATCGTGCAGGAAGACATCGTAGGCCCCTCGCTCGGAGCGCAGTCAATCCAGCAAGGCTTGATTTCGTTCGTCATAGCATTCATAATCCTGATGTTGTACATGATTGTGCTGTACAACTTCATCCCGGGCATGCTGGCCAACATGGCCCTCTTGTTCAACCTGTTCTTCACGTTGGGCATCATGAGTTCGTTCCAGACGGCGTTGACCATGCCTGGTATCGCCGGTTTGCTGCTGTCACTCGGTATGGCCGTCGATGCGAACGTGCTTATTTACGAGCGCGCCAAGGAAGAACTGGCCAAGGGCCTGACCGTCAAGTCGGCCATCGACGCAGGTTACAAGAACGCCTTCTCGGCCATCTTCGACTCTAACTTGACCTCCATCATCACCGGTGTCATCCTCGCCGTGTTCGGCACAGGCCCCATCCGAGGCTTCGCCGTTACGCTCATCATCGGTCTGTGCTGCTCGTTCTTCACCGCAGTTTACATGACACGCCTCGTGTATGACCGCCAGATGAAGCGCGACAAGTGGCAGAACCTCACCTTCCAGACGGGCATATCAGCGAAGATGCCGCAGAACACCAACTTCAACTTCATGGGAGCGTCGAAGCGTTCGCTCACCATCTGGGGCATACTCACCGTGGTGTTCATCCTCAGCTTCATGTTCAAGGGCTTCAGCAAGAGCATCGACTTCACCGGAGGACGCAACTACGTGCTGCGCTTCGAGAAGCCGGTACAGCCCGAACAGGTGCGCAACGCCCTTGAGGGAGCTTTCGGCGAGTCGAACTTCAGTGCCATCGCCATCGGCGTTGACGGCCGCAACATCCGCATAACGACCAACTACAAAATCGAGTCAAACGACCAGAACGTTGACGACGAGGTAGAGCGCATACTCTTCAACTCGCTCACCAAGGCCGGACTTGTAACCCAGACGGACATATCGAAGTTCCGCAACCCGGACATCCGCGAGGGCGGCTCAATCATAAGCAGCGCGAAGGTAGGCCCGTCAGTGGCCAAGGACATCACCCAGGGAGCAATCCTGAGCGTCATCATAGCCATCATCGCAATCTTCCTCTACATCCTGTTGCGCTTCCGCAACGTGGCGTTCTCGCTCGGCTCAACCATCGCGTTGGCGTTCGACACGCTGTTCGTTCTCGGCGTATACTCGCTGTTGTGGGGCCTCGTGCCGATGTCGCTCGAGGTTGACCAGACGTTCATCGGAGCAATCCTGACCGTCATCGGTTACTCTATCAACGACAAGGTGGTAGTCTTCGACCGTATCCGCGAGAACATGGGACTGTACGCCAAGCGCGACCGCTGGACGCTGTTCAACGACTCTCTGAACCAGACGCTGGCACGTACAATCAACACCGGTTCGGCAACGTTGCTCGTGCTGATTATCTGCTTCTTCTTCGCGGGAGAGAGCATCCGCAGCTTCTCGCTGACGATGATTCTCGGTATCGTCTTCGGTACGTTCTCTTCTATCTTCATCGCCGCGCCCGTGGCTTACCTCACTCTCGGCAAGAAAGAGAAGAGCAAGGGCGTAAAGGCCGAAGCAAGCACTGTCAAGGCGTAAGCCAAAGACTAACATACAACAGGCAAAGAAGGTGTGTCAAAAAGCACACCTTCTTTTTTGTATGACAAAGCCCCGACTTTCA